>Ga0116226_10000031_pt1 | contig 92699 bp, 81 predicted proteins | sample S1TSphfallax_FD_89692 | JGI IMG/M metagenome (GOLD analysis project Ga0116226, IMG submission 89692) | Host-associated microbial communities from peat moss isolated from Minnesota, USA - S1T2_Fa - Sphagnum fallax MG | ecosystem: Host-associated > Plants > Peat moss > Unclassified | place: USA... | reverse complement strand
CGGTGAGCGCCATCTTCGTGAGCACACCCATCAACAAAAAACCATTGACGAGATAATCCGCGAAACCAGGCCAGTTCCAGCGGCTCGCGACGGCGGGTCGGGAACTCTGCCCGTGCAAGCGCTGGGCCGGGCCGTTCACGCTAAATGGCCCCGCATGCGGGACGAGTCCGTAACGGGTCATCAAGGCTTGATAGGATCCGTCCCGTTGCATGTCATTGAGGACCCTCACGATCGCCTGACTCAGGGCCTGGCTTTTCATGGCCAGGGCAACCGGCGTCGGATATAAACCGGATATCACCCGATCGACGCCGCCCTCGCGAGCATATTCGGCCGCCGTCGGATCGATTGCGGCGGTTGCATCGGTCTGTCCGGCACTCATCGCTTGAAATGCCGCCGCAAAATTGTCGAAGGTGCGAATGGTGATCGGCGTCAGGCCGCGTCCGACCAGGGATCGGTTCAGTTCTCTGAGCTTGGTTTCCTCGAAACCACCGATCTCGACGCCGACCGAGCGCCCGGCCAGATCGTCCGCCTTGGTGATTCCGCGCGGGTTGGCATGCGGAACACTGATGCTGATGGCCTGCAGCTCATAGTTGACCATCTCCATCGTCGCGGCCCGCTCCTCGCTCCAGAAGGTGCCTGTATTGATGACGTCCCAACGGCCGATCTTCAGGCCCGGGATCATGGCAGAGAACTCGGTACGGATGTACTTGGGCGTGAGACAGAGTCGTTTGGCGATTGCAGCGCCCAACTCAATCCGCATCCCTTGCAGCGCTCCCGATGAATCGACGTACTGCAACGGCCTGAGGGTGGGATTGGTCACCATGACCAGGGTTCCCGGTTGAACCAGCTCGGAGTCTGGAACCGGGCTCTGGCACGACGGCTGGGTCATTGAAAGCAGTCCCCAGCCGAGCGCGCCGAGCAGCGCCATCAAGCGGGGAGCCCCAAGGAATCGGGCAGCCCAAGCGCCTCGAGATCGGCGCGTAACGCATCGACTTCCGTACCCGGCAGTGGCAAGCGCGGCGCTCGCGGCTCGCCGACGCCAAGACCCATGATGTTCAAGGCTGCCTTGGACGCCGACACGTAGCGATGGCCACCCACCCAACGGACGATGGGCAGGATTTTCTTGTAGAGTTCCAACGCACCATCACGATCACAGTGATCGACGGCCAATTCAAACAGGCGTGCGGACTCGTAGGGCAGCAGATTGGAGCAGACCGCGACCCAGCCCTGGGCACCCAGCCAAAATGATTCGTAGCCGAGAATCCCGGCAAAAACCGTCATCCGGTCTCCGCAGAGCTCGATGATGTCTCTGACCCGTGTGACTTCGAGAGTGGATTCTTTGATGTAACGCACGTTGTCGATGCGGCTCAAGCGTGCAACCACCTTGGGGGTGAGATCAACATTGGCGGTCGCGGGATTGTTGTACAGCATGACGGGAATCGCGATGGACTCACCGATACGCCGGTAGTGCTCGAACAACTCGTCTTCGGTCGGCGAACTATAGAAGGGAGGAATGACCATCACGCCGGACGCTCCCAGGCTTTCGGCCTCGCGCGCATGGCTGACGGCGTCGCGGGTCCACTCGGCACCCGTGCCGATCAGCACCGGCACTCGGCCGCCCGCCTCTTGCACCACGGTCTCGATCACCTGGGCTCTTTCGTCCGGGGTCAACGAGAGAAATTCGCCCGTGCTGCCCAAGGGTATCAGTCCATGAATACCGCGTTCGATTTGCCAGTTCACCAAGCGCCTCAACGCCGGGATGTCGACGGCGCTGCCGCCGAGGGTAAAAGGAGTGATGAGAACCGTATAGGTGCCGCGCCATGGCTGCATGAAAACACCCTCTATGCCGGAATAACTGCTCTACGCAATCATATACGATTCGTATACCATTCACAGGATATTGCGGCCTGCGCAAGCCGCGTGAAGACCGCTCTGCATGAGGTACTCGCCGATGCGCCTCGATAGTCCACGGGTTCGTTGCAGCGGCACGCCGTTCCGTATTGTCTACGATGGCCAGCCCTTGACCGCCATGAGCGGCGAGAGCGTCGCGGCGGCGCTCTGCGCCAATGACATCGTTCACTACCGCCACACGCGACGCGGCGAGCGGCGTGGACTGTATTGCTCGACGGGTACCTGCTTCGACTGCTTGGTCACGATCGACGGAAAAGCCAACCAACGGGCCTGCAGAATACCGGTCGCCGAAGGCCAACGGATCCGTTCTCGGATGCCGGAAGGCAGCAAGACGGATCCTCTGGCGCCGCTCTGGCCGCCACCCACGCAGAACGAACCGGTGCAGCAGGCCGTCGAACTTCTGGTCATTGGCGCAGGCCCTGCGGGCTTATCGGCGGCCATCGCCGCCGCGCGCCGCGGTGTCGAGGTGGTGGTTCTGGATGAGAGTCTCCATCCGCACGAGCTTGCTCTGGCAGACGCTGCGCGCGCCGCCGGCGTGGTTATCGTGCAGGACGCCATGGTATGGGGTGCGTACACCGCCGATGAGGTGGTCGCCGTGGTTGGCGGCACCGAGACTGTCTTCCGGCCCCGCCGGCTCGTCATCGCCGCAGGCGCGCGCGAGGAGGCGGTACCGTTCCGCGGGTGGACATTACCCGGGGTCATGAGCAGCAGCGCCGCGCAGACTCTGCTAACCACCTACCGTGTCGCCCCCGGACGACGGGTGGTCATTGCCGGCAACGGACCGCTGAACCTCAAGCTTGCCTGCGAACTGATCGACGACGGGGTCGAGGTCCTGGCGGTCCTCGAGAGCGCCTCACGACCTTCACCGCGCCAATGGCGTGAGCTGCAGCCGGCGCTACGCAATGCGCCGGATATGATCGCCGCGGGCCTGCGATACTTACGCAAATTGCGGCGCGCCCGGGTCCCGGTATTATGGAGTCATGGCGTCACCGGAGCGAGCGGCGCGGCGCGGCTGGAGCGCGTCGTCTACGCGCCCTTGAGCACCAGCGGCGTTGCCGATTCCGCCGGCGCCGTCGAGGTGGCCGCCGATACCCTCTGTGTCGGCCACGGTTTCATCCCATCGACCGAGATTGCACGCGCGCTCGGTTGCGCCCATCGGCCGCACATCCGGCACTTCAGCTATCTGGCAACCGAAACCACCGGTGACGGTGCAACCAGCGTCCGCGGCGTTTTTGCGGTGGCCGACGGCGTTGAGTTGGGCGGCCACGGCGTCGCCCTGGCGCGCGGCACGTTGGCCGGAATCGCCGTCGCCAGGGAGCTTTCGCGCGGTGCCGGCGACCCACTCGAAGAACCGCAGGCGCGGCGAGCATTGGAGTGCGCAGAGAACGTCGAGAAGGCTCTGGCGACGCTCTATCGCGCGCCGCCCATACGGGGGGACCTCGTGCCGGATGAGGTCACGCTGTGTCGCTGCGAAGAGATCACCTTTGGCCGGGTGCGCGCCGAGATCAAGGCCGGGAACGACAGCCTCGCCCGCTTGAAACGCAACACGCGCCTCGGCATGGGCCGCTGCCAAGGTCGTTATTGCGCTGGGGCTGCTACGCTGCTGCTGGGACCGGTGGGTAGCGCAGCGCCCGGTGCGTACCACTGGGCGCCGCGGCTGCCGGTGAAACCGACCGCCGCGGCTTCTCTGGCATTCGAGAAGCCCGAGTGGCGCGGTCACCTTCGAACCGGCACGCCCAATCTCGCGCATCCGCCGGACACCGTCCCGCTGCCCGACCAGGAGGCCGCCATCGTCGTCATTGGCGGCGGCGCGATCGGCGCGTGCCTTGCTTACGAACTGGCGGTCGCCGGGGAAGACGTGTTGGTGGTCGAGCGCGACGATGTGAATCTGCAGGCCTCGGGCGCGAATGCGGGCAGCCTTCACGTGCAGTTACTCTCTTTCGATTTTGATCTCGGCGCCCGCGCCGATACAAGCCCCGCGGCCGCTACGCTTCGGCTCGGTCCGCGCGCGATTGCTCTGTGGCAGGAACTCGCCCGTGCCTGCGGCGAGGACTTCCAGATCCGGGTCAATGGCGGACTCATGGTTGCGGATACGGCTGAGGCCATGGAAAAACTGGTGGCCAAAGCGGCCTTGGAACGCCGCTTCGGCATCGACAACCAAATCGTCGGAGCGAGTGAGCTCAAGAGCATGGCACCCGCGCTGTCCGAAAGATTGGTGGGTGCGGAATATGCGCCGCAAGAAGGCAAGATCGATCCGACGCGCGCGACCTATGCAGTGCTCAACCAGGCGCTGAAGGCTGGAGCGCGATTTATCCGGGGGAGCAACGTCACGGCCCTGACGCGCGACGGGGGTGGCTGGCGCCTGGCGACTTCACGCTGCAGCATTCGCGCCGGACGCGTCATCAACGCGGGCGGACCCTGGTCGCGTGAGCTTGCGCGACTGGCCGGTATCGATCTTCCGGTCTACAGCGCGCCCTTGCAGATGATCGTAACGGAACCCGCCCCGCCCCTGGTGAATCATCTGGTGGCGCACGCCAACCGCCACTTGAGTCTGAAACAGTCGGCCACCGGCGCATTGATAATCGGCGGCGCGTGGAGCGCCGCCTATGACGAGGCACGACGCTTTATCAGCGTCACGCGGCCCAGCATCGAGGGCAATCTTTGGGTGGCTCAGCAGGTGCTGCCGCAGCTCGCCGGTTTGCATGTCGTGCGTGCCTGGGCGGCCATGAATGTGGATATCGACGGGGCACCCATCATGGGTGCCGTGCCGGGCCTGCCTGGCTTCTTCAATGCGGTCACCTCGAATGGCTACACCCTGGCACCCATCGTCGCGCGCATGACGCGCGACCTGCTGCTGCATGGCGAATGCGAGTATGACTGCACGCCTTTTTCCATCACCCGGTTCGACCGATGATCGTCATCAAAAACGTCTGCAAGCACTATGGATCGTTCGAGGTATTGCAGAACTGCACGACAGCAGTGAGCAAAGGCGAGGTGGTCGTGGTGTGTGGACCCTCGGGTTCAGGGAAGTCCACTCTGCTCAAATGCATCAACGGTCTCGAATCCTACGATACCGGTCATATCGAAGTCGACGGCAAGGACTTGCGAGCACCGACCACCAATTTGACCGCCTTGCGTAGTCGAATCGGCATGGTGTTTCAGAGTTTCGAACTATTTCCCCATCTCACCGTGATGCAGAACATCACGCTGCCGCAGCGCACCGTACTGCGCCGCTCGACTGCCGAGGCGGAAGAAAAAGCGCTGGCGCTGCTCGACCGGGTCGGCTTGGCCGCGCAGGCAGGCAAGTACCCCGCCCAACTCTCCGGTGGCCAGCAGCAGCGCGTCGCCATCGCGCGCGCGCTCGCGATGGATCCGATCGTCATGCTCTTTGATGAGCCGACATCCGCGCTCGACCCGGAAATGGTGAGCGAAGTGCTCGACGTCATGGTCCGCCTGGCAGAGGACGGGATGACCACCCTTTGCGCCACTCACGAAATGGACTTTGCGAAGCAAGTCGCCGATCGCGTGATTTTCATGGATCAAGGCCGCATCATCGAGGACTGCTCCAAGCAGGAGTTCTTCGGCACCCCCCGCTCGCCTCGGGCGCAATCGTTTCTGGCTAAAATGCTCAAGCACTGAGCCCTATGCTGACCATCGTTTTTTGCCGTCCAGGAGTTAACGTCCACCCATGAATCCGATCCGCATCACATCGGGCGAACATCAGTTCATCGCCGTCCCCAACATGGCCGCACCTCGCACGGTTGCGGCCTTCGAGCAATTGCTACCCTACAGGCAGAAAATCATCCATGTGCGCTGGAGTGGCGAAGCCTGTTGGATACCGCTCGGCGACTTCGATCTGAAGACGGGGTTCGAAAACCATACGAGCCATCCCTCGGTCGGCGACATCCTGTTCTATCCGGGCGGCTTCAGCGAGACCGAAATCCTGATAGCGTATGGCAGCTGCAGCTTCGCCAGTAAAATGGGCCAACTGGCCGGCAACCACTTTCTCACCGTTGTCGAAGGACGCGATAATTTGCGGCCGCTCGGGGTCGACGTGTTATGGCACGGCGCCAAGGACATTCTTTTTGAACGCGCGTGAACGGGTGGATGGCTGGCGACGAAAAGGCTGAATCGTGATTCCGCGCGTCACTCTCACCCCAGATTATTCAATCTCCCGAATCATCAAGGGTGGCTGGCATCTGGCCGGCGATCATGGCGCCATCGACCCAGGCGTAGCGCAGCACGATATGGCCGAGTTCGTGGATGCCGGCATCACCACGTTCGACTGTGCGGATATTTATACGGGCGTGGAGGCGTTGATCGGGCGGTTCCGCGAAACTTACCCCGAACATGCGAAGCGCGTCCAAGTCCACACCAAGTTCGTGCCGGACCTCAAGGACCTCGTCCACGTGGATCGCGCTTACGTTGAGAACATCATCAATCGCTCATTGTCCCGCCTCAAGCTCGAGGCGCTCGACCTCGTGCAATTTCATTGGTGGGACTTCGGTGTGCCGGGCTACGTGGAAACCGCGGTGGAGCTGGACAGGCTGCGACGCCTGGGCAAGATCCGCCACATCGGCATGACGAACTTCGACACCGCGCGTATGGGGGAACTGGTGGCGGCGGGCGTCTCCATTCTCTCAAACCAGGTGCAATACTCCCTGCTCGACGATCGCCCCACCAAGGGTATGGTCGATCTCTGCCGGACGCGCGGGATTTCGCTCCTGTGCTACGGTACCGTTTGCGGCGGTTTCATGTCCGAACGCTGGCTGGGCAAACCGGCGCCGGGCGTTGCGTTGACCAATCGTTCGCTGGTCAAGTACAAGTTAATCATCGACGACTTTGGCGGGTGGACCATGTTTCAAAGTCTGCTTGAGGTGTTGCATGGGATCGCGGAGAAACACAGCACCGATATTGCGAGCATCGCTTCGCGCGCCATCCTCGATCGCCCGCAAGTGGCTGGCGTGATCGTGGGTGCCGTGAACACCAGTCACCTGAAATCGCATGCCCAAATTGGCGAAATCCATTTGACCGATGATGACTTGGCAGCGATCGCCGCGGTTACGTGTCGACGCCGTGGACCTCAAGGTGATGTCTACGAGCTGGAACGGGATCGCACCGGCAGCCACGGTCGGATCATGAAATACGAGCTGAACTCACTCCCGAATTGAGGATGTGAGGGCCCGTGTGCTAGGAGTGTCATGACGGATACGGCAAGCCCTGTTTCTGAGGGCATCGAAATCGACCAAGACGCGTGCATCGACATCCTGCGACGCCTGATTTCCGCGCAAGCCAACGGCGAGGGCGCGGTTCAGGCGGTTGTGGAGGAGGCGTTGACGGGGTGTGGTGCGTCGGTGCGCCGAATGCATTACGAGCCATCCCACGTTCCACTGACGGGAGAATTCGCCGCGCGTGATGTGCTGGCAGGCGGCGAGCGGCTCACGCTGCTCGGCACCCGTGCGGGCAGCGGCGGCGGCCGGAGCCTGATCCTCTTCGCGCATCCGGACAGCGAACCGGTCGCAGGCACCGAACGCTGGAGCCGGGACCCCTTCCTCGGCACGATTTCCGAGGGCCGCCTTTATGGCTGGGGCGTGGCGGACGATCTACTGGGCGTCGCGGCCGGACTCGCCGCGCTGTGCACCTTGAGTGCGGCCGGTCTGACCACGCGCGGGGATGTGGTGTTCGCCAGCACCCCCAGCAAACGTCATGCACGCGGCGTTTCCGCGGCGTTGGCCGCAGGCCTGTCGGGAGATGCCGCCCTGTACCTGCATCCGGCGGAATCAGGGGAGGGCCTGGGCGAGATCAAGGCCTTCGCCTCCGGTCAGTTGGAGTTCCGGGTCACCGTTACCGGCCAGAAGCCTCCAACCACGGAGCCTGGACATACCGCCTTGGCTCATCTAGCAATCAATCCGGTGGACAAGGCGGTCCTGCTCTATCAGGCTCTCCGGGCGCTTGATGCGCGCCGCGGCGCGCGCGTGCACCATCCGTTGCTCGAGGCGGCTGTCGGTCGCTCGACCAATCTGCAAATCTCCCACATGTCGTGCGGAAACGGCGAGAAGCTGAGCAGAATCGCCATGGCATGTACCCTCGGAGGTGCGGTGTCCTTTCCCCCGACCGAGCGGCTCGAGGACGTCCAGCGTGAGATCAAGGAGGCCATCGAAGTCGCGGCCGCGGCCGATGAATGGCTGACGCAGCATCCGCCGAAGCTCGAATGGCTTTCGGGGGTCAGCGCCGCGGAGACACCGGAGGCGCATCCTCTCTATCGCTGCGCCCAGGCCGCCATCCGTGCCGTCACCGGGATTGAGCCGCATGTCAACCCGCTGCATACCTCCAGTGACATTCGCAATCCGATCGTCCAACGCGGTATTCCCACCGTCGGCCTCGGCTCACTGGCGGGTAACCTCACCCAGTCTGGCTTCGTCGATGAGTGGGTGGACGTGAACGATTATCTCAAGATGGTCAAAGTCGTCTCGGCGATCATCCTCGACTGGTCCGGTGCTGACAATGCCGCCTAGAGCCACGCGCCGGGTCGGTCCTGTATCGTTCGTTACGGCGCTCTGCGGCTTCCTTGCCGTAGAGGCGCCCCACTGCGCGGCGGCGACAGTCTGCATCGCGGCCGATCAGCATCTCTCGCTCGTGACACCGGGAGAGCTGACCATGTCGACCAATGCCACGCTGCCGCCGATGCAGTATGTCGACGCTTCGGGCAACTTGATGGGGATGAATGTTGATCTCGGCAATGAGATCGCGCGCCGGCTTTGCCTGAAAGCGCGATACATCAATGTACAGTTCGAAGCCGAGATCCCGGGCCTGCGGAGCAGGCGATGGGATATGATCGACACCGGCTTATATTTCACGGCGGATCGTGCGCGCGTGATGCAACTTATCCCCTACAGCGTCGGCACTCTGGCCGTCATCACGAATGCCGGAAACCCGCACGGCATCAAATCTCTCCAAGATCTCTCGGGTGCTGTGGTGGGCGTTGAACTCGGGGGAATCGAAGAGCGCAGGAGTCGCGAGATATCAGCCGATCTCATCAAGGCCGGGAAGAAGCCCAGCGACATACGGGTGTTCAACAGCTATAGCGATGCGTTCCAAGCCCTCAGCGCCACTCAGATCGATGCGGTCGTTGCCGGTGCCGCCATCGGGAATTACTATGCCAAGCGCGGTCAGTTCGAGGTTCCCTTGCCTCAAGTGATGGCTCAGTCGCCGGCCGCCCTGGCGACCAGCGATCCGGCACTCGCGGCGGCCGTCGTAGCCGCTCTCGCGTCGATGGCGGCTGACGGCGCTTATCAGAAAATTATCAACCAGTATCACATGACGACCATCGACAAATGGGATGGCTATCGAGGCAAGATCCAGTACTTCTACACGCCATGAGTGCAGAATGAACTGGAGTTGGAGTAGCTTCTGGGATTTCCTGGTAAGTCCTTATTTGTTACGCGGTGCCTGGACCACGGTATGGCTCACCGTGGCCGCGACGGCAATCGGGTTGCTGGTCGGCTCCGCTGCCGCCCTGATGAAGATGGCGTCGAATCCGCTGCTGCGCGGGGTCGCCAGCTTCTACGTTTGGCTGTGGCGCGCGACACCGCTGCTGGTGCAACTCGTGATCCTGTACACAGGATTGCCTCAAATCGGAATCCGGCTCAGCGTCGTGGGATGCGCGTTGATCGGCTTTGGACTCAATGAGGCCGCCTATCTGGCCGAGGTCATCCGCGCCGGGATCCGTTCGGTCGATCGGGGCCAGGTGGAGGCGGCAAAAGCACTGGGAATGAATTATGCGAAGACGATGCGCATCGTCGTGCTGCCTCAGGCAGCGCGCGTGATCGTCCCGCCATTGGGCAATCAGTTCAATGGCATGCTCAAAATATCCTCACTGGCATCGGTGATCACGATGCAAGAGTTGCTGCGGTCGGCACAGCAATTGGCGCAGATCGAGTTCCGTGTTCTGGAGGCGTATGTTGCGGCGGCTATTTATTACATCGTGCTGACAACGCTCTGGGGAGAAATTCAGCGCCGTATCGAAGCGGCGCTCGATCGCCCTTTTCGGGTCTCGTGACAGCATGAACGAGGCCCAGCCGAGATACGGGGCCGGCGCACCTGGTCGGTGCGTCCGCAACGACAGTCGCCTCACCATGAGGCACGGCGACAAGGGAAGACGGAGGAATTCTTTTGCTGTTATAACTGAGGTGAACGCTCGCGAGAGCAACGCCACCGGGCATGCGAGGGACGACGAATGAGGGTGTCATCGGCGCGATCTTTGCGCGGCGGTTTCGCATTGATGTTCTTATCTTTGACCGCGGCTTGCGTCGAGGCGCGTTCACTCGACGACATTCTGAGGGCCGGCGAGTTGCGGGTCGGCGTGAACCCGACGATGTCACCGCTGGCAGAGTTCAACGATCACAACGAGATCGATGGCTTCGAGCCGGAGTTGGCGAAAGCTTTGGTTGAAAAGCTCGGCGTGAAACTGCGGCTCGTTCCGGTCGGCGCGCCGGAGCGCATTCCCTTCGTGGCTGCCGATAAGGTCGATATCGTGATGGGCGCAATGAGCCGGACATCCGAGCGCGCCAAAGTCATCGATTTTACGGTGCCGATTCATTCAGAGAATTACGGCATTCTGACCCTCGAGGGGAAGCCTTTCTTCAAGCTCGCCAGTCTCAATAGCCCGGGCGTCACGCTCGTACAGGTCCGCGGCACCACCGCGGTACCCTATATCCAGAAGTATTTACCCAAGGCGAAGCTGGTGTTGCTCGACAATTATGAAGATCGCAACCGGGCTCTGGCCCAAGGGCGGGGCGACGCGTCGTTGGATGCGATCGACGGGCTGCTTCAAGAACTCAAGAAACGCCCAACCATAAAATGGAAGATCACCCCGTCGCCGGAATTTGGGGTCACCTATTCGTGTATTGGGGTCGCGAAGGGTAACTACGGCCTGCGGGACTGGCTCAATGTGGCGTTGTACGAACTGCACACCAGCGGAACCGTCGAGCAGATCTGGGAAAAGTGGTTTCAAAAACCAATGGACACCAAGGTGCCCGTCACGCCGTACTTTTGATGTCCTACACACTGCATTACGGTCAGGTCGTCCCCTATCTGACCTATCTCGCCGGCGGGGCCTGGATCACGCTACAACTGGCTGCCTTCGCCTTCGTGATTGGCTCGACCGTCGGGTTGCTATGCGCCTCGGTGCTGGAATATGGACCGAAGCCTGCGCGCGCCCTCGTACGTGCCTATGTGTTGTTCGTGCTCAATACCCCGCTACTGGTACAGATCTTCTTTCTTTATTTTGCACTGCCGGACTTTGGAGTCGTGCTGGGGTCCTATCAAGCCGTGCTGATCGGTATGGCATTGAATGAAGGGGCCTACATGACGCAGATTCAGCGCGCCGGCTTTCGCTCGATACGACGTGTCGAAGTGGACGCGGCCGAGACGCTCGGCTTCTCACGTTGGCAGACGATTCGCTACCTGATCGTGCCGCACATCGCCAAGGTGCTGTTTCCGCCTCTATCCAACCAGTACATCATCCTCACCATGACAAGTTCGATCGCCGCCATTTTTGGCGTCGAGGAGCTTAGCGGACGCACCTATAACGTCGACGCTCAGACCTTTCGCTCGCTCGAGGTTTTTTCGGTCTCGGCCCTCTACTACGTGGTCCTGACGCTGCTGGCGAGCGGCGCCCTTTACGCCCTCGGGCGCTACTGCTTTCGCATCAAGGGCGGGGTCTACTGAATGGCCGAGTTGCTCGCGGAAGCGCCGCGCTTCTTCGGATACTACAACTTGGTCCTGATCGGCCGTGCCTTCCTCCTGACGGCGCTGCTGGCATTCGCCGCCAACGCCCTCGGGTTGGTGGTCGGATTCGCGCTGGCGATCCTTCGAAACGAACGGATCGTGCGCTTTGCGCCGCTGCGCTGGATGGCAACGACCTACGTGGAGCTCTTCCGGCGTATCCCGTTCCTGGTGATGTTAATGGTCGTGTTTTTCGTATTTCAATACTCGAGGTTCGACGTGAGCCTGTTCGGGGTGGCGATGACGGCACTGGCATTGTCCTCGTCGGCGTTTCTGGCCGAGATCATCCGCGCAGGTTTGCGCTCCGTCCATCCCAACCAGTGGGACGCGGCCGAGGCGATGAACATGAGCGGGTTGACGGCACTTCGTCTGGTCATTCTGCCGCAGGCTTGGGGCGTGATCATCCCACCGTCGCTGACTCAGTCGGTTGGCCTCGTGAAGAGCACATCGATCGTATCGCAGATTGGTTTGATGGAACTCACCTATGCCGCGAAAGTGCTCAATCAGCGCGGCTTCTCGGCGGGCATTTGCTTCGGCACCATCCTTGTGCTGTATTTTGCCTTATGCTGGCCGCTCAACCTCCTCGCCGCGCGGCTCGAGTCGAAGCTGGCGTCGCCTCATCATCGATAATCCCAAGGAGAACTCCGCTTGATGTACGGCATGCACTATCTCAAAGGCGCGATTGACTGCCATGTCCATTGCTGCCCGCATCTGAACGGTCGCAGCGTCAACTTGTTGGAGGCGGTACGACAAGCTGCCGCGGCCGGTATGCGAGCCATCGGGCTGATGGATAATTTCATGAACTCTTCGGGCTATGCAGCCCTCGCGACGGCTGAACTCGGCCATCTCGGCATCGAGATTTTCGGCGGCCTCATCATGCAGCCGACGGCCGGTGGCGTCACCTACGAAGCGGCGCGCAACGCGGTCGACTACGGCTACGGGCCTGGCACCGGCGCCCGCTTCATCTCTCTGCCCACCCACCACACCCGTGCTGTCGCACTCAAGGAAGGCCGCACCGGCCGCTATCTGGAAACGGCTTTCGGGGTACATGAGGATGGCACGGTGCCGGATCCGGTCCCTGCGATCATGGAGTTGTGCGCAGAACGCGACATCGTTTTTGATTGTGGCCATGTCGACGGCTGGGAGGCGCTGGCACTCGTGAAGCTGGCCAAGCGTCGCGGCGTGAAAAGGTTGCGCACCCATTGTTCACGCTACGACATCGCGGTGATTCAGGAATTGGTCGCGCTTGGAGCCTATGCCGAGTTCTCGTTCTTTGGTCTCACACACGCGACCCAGGTCGGTCTGACGCATGTCGATCAGGAGAAGCACCGAGGCGTCGGCCAGACCGTGCAGGACCTCAGCCCACGCATTCGCGCTGCCGGGGAGCGCGCCATTACCTCTACCGATGGCGGAATCTATCTGCTCGCGCCACCGGTCGAGGTGATGAGGCAATACATGGTATTGCTTGAATCGGAGGGCTTCACGGAAGCGGAGCTGCGAAGGATGAACACGGAGAATCCCGCGGCATTGTTCAAGGTCGGCGGTTCAGCGTAGACGGAATTCCCGCAAACCGACCGTGTTCGCAGAATCACCTACGTGACCCTTTACTTCGAAGGCTCCGGTCGCTTCGTTACCTCCACGACCGCTCCAATGGCTACCGGCTGGGGCGTTCCAGTCCCGCAAAATATTGAAATCGACAGCTACTCCTGCAGCGCAATCTTGAACACCACACCGCAGCCGTAGCCGCTGCAGCCCTGCGGGAAGGCGCCGCCGTAGCCGGTGGTCCCATAGAGGTTGCCGGCGCCGTCACTGACCAAGCCGTCGGAGCTCACTCCGCCGTCTTTTCCGCCCGTGAACGTATGGAGGACCGTCTCCTTGCCTGACGGCTCGACTTTGAACACCACGCCGCATTCGGTGCCGCCGCCGAAGCAGCCGAGTTGCCCGCCGGTGTATGCCGTGCTGTACAGATTGCCGGCGGCGTCCCGGATCAGATCCGAGTAGGGATTGCCGCCGTCCGCTCCGCCGGTGAAGCGGTAAAGGTCGGTCTTCTTGCCGGCAGTGTTCAGTTTGAACACCGTGCCGCAGCCGCTGCCGCCACAACCGCTCAAGTCGCCGCCACTCGAGGTCGTGCCGTAGAGGTTACCGCTCTCGTCACGGACCACACCCGCATACGGCGCGAACCCGTCCGCTCCTCCCGTGAAACGGTAAAGCACGGTCTCCTTGCCCGCCTTGTCGACCTTGAAGACCACGCCGCAGCCGCTCCCACCGCAGGCGCTCAAGTCGCCGCCAAAGGGGGTGGTGCCGTAGAGAGTGCCGTTCTCATCTTGAATCAAATCGTTGGGGACTCCTCCATCGGTCCCACCGGTGAAGGAATACAGAACGGTCTCCTTGCCTGAGGGGTCCACCTTGAAGACGACGCCGCATCCGGTGCCACCGCAGCCGCTCAGGTCGCCGCCGTTCTCGGTGGTTCCATAGAGATTACCCTCGGCGTCCCGGAGAATGCCATACGCGGGTCCGCCCCCATCCGCTTTCCCGGTGAAGGTGTAGAGGATGGTTTCCTGGCGAGCCGCATCAAGCTTGAACACCACACCCGCGCCGGCAGTGCCGCCGCTAATTGTGTTGCCATACAGGTTGCCGGCGTCGTCCCGCACCAGGCCCGCGAAGGAAAGGATCCCATCCGTTCCTCCCGTAAACTTATGAAGTACGGTCTCCTTACCAGTCTTATCCACCTTGAATACCACGCCGCAACCCGGCGGGTTATCGTCGAAGCAACTCAGGTCGCCACCCCAGCCCGTCGTTCCGAACAGGCTTCCCTCCGCGTCCAGAATGAGATTTCCGCCGATGGGAATCGCGCCGTCCGTCCCGCCGGTGAACGAGTAGAGAACCGTGTACGTGGGCGCTTTCGCTTCCGGTGATTCCGCCCTGGCGCCCGCGGTAAGAAGGAGCACTGCGGCGGCCAGAGCGATAGGCCCGGTGCGCACGATGAGTGGTGTAGCCCCGATCGACGGGGTCCGGTCATGCGATTGCGTGGTCATCGAAATACTCCTGGTTTTTATGATCAAGTCGCGCTCACAGAGATTAAACGTGAAACGAAGAGGTATTCAGACACGAGCCCGGAACGATCCAAATTGCTTTCGGATTGGCGGCTAGCGAAGTGCCGCGAGACCGGGATGCGCCGCCGCCTGCCGATAGAACGTGACCGTTTTGGAACATCCCGCATCAGATCCCCACTCGACGATCACCCGCCCACACAGGAAGTGCTAGTTCCCTCTTCAGACAGGCTGACCCAATGACAACATCAGTCGGTTGGCCCAGTTGAAGAACGCCGCGCCCTGAATGACATCAAAAATCGCGAGATCATCCAGCCCGACCTGGCGCAAGCGCTCTACGTGTCGTGCGCCGAACGACAGTGGCGTCGTGGTCAAGGCGACGGAGGCGTCGACGATGGCATTCCATGGCTCGCCAAGATCGGCTGTCACACCCCCATCGAGAAGCCGCTGCACATCGTCCGAACGCTTCGAGTGAGCCGTGGCAAAGCGGGCATGTACCGATGCGCAAAAGATGCAGCCATTCAGACGAGAGGCTGCGACCGCCGACAACTCACGCTCCGCACGTGGCAAACCGGCGTTGGTGTTGTAGAAGATGTCTTTGTCAGTGCGGGTTCGCGAATCCAAGATTTCAGGATCTCGAACGAGCACTCGGAAATAGGGTGACGCAATTCGAAACGATTCGTTTTGCAGAGCCGATCGGTGCCGATCTTCGAGGGCTTCGATGGCCAGCGGTTCCAGCCATGGCACCCAGCCGAGCTCCGCCTGAGTGAATCGCATCGGAGTATTTTGATCCGGATAGGAGAGCGTTCGTTCCATCATGGAGATCAACTCGCGGGTGAAATGAATGACAGGTGAATCTTACGCGGCCATTGCCCTGAGGCCGGCGATGACTCGGATTTGGAAAGAGAGGAAGGACACGAGCTGCGAGAGGGTAACGACGGCATTGGTGTTGAGCCCGGCGTCCAATAAGGTCTGGAGCGCCTCGCTGCTCGCATCTCGTGGATGGAGCACGAGTAGGTGGGCATGGTCCAGTGCGGCACTCAAGGGCTCACCGAGTTCTTGCCGATTGGCCGAGGCAACGCGATACCGAGGTCCCTCGACATTTTCTGTCGACAGGGGCCCCGCAGGGAAGGTGCCGTAAGGACCCTTGGCCAAACCGCTTCTTACTTCCGCCGCGATGCTTTCCGCAATGCCGCGGTCGGCTGCCAGTGAGGAAAGACGAGCCGCGTAGAACTCCGCCGTTATCGTGTCCTGGTGCAGGCCCGCCACGAAGGCTGCAACGGCATGACGATCCAAGATCGGGAAGGCGCCGGGGTCAGCAGGCGCGAATAAAGCCTCAAAGCTTTTTTGGGCGTGGGTCCGAGCTTCGGGTCGGGCCGCCCGGACGAAATCCAGAGGGGAACCCGGCGCGATGCCGGTCAGTTGATCGATGACGTCGACAGTCGCGCGACTCATGGGAATTTCCTCTCGCGAATTCCGTTCAGCCGAAGGCAACGACTTTTCTCTCTTCTGGGAGCACAGCGCCGTGCCAGCCAAGCTCTGGGGCGACCTTCGAAGCGATCAAGTCGATGGATCGTAAGATCAGTGGATGCGGCGGGTCGACCGAGTGTACCTGGAAGGCGATATCGGTTGCCCTGGCGAGTGTGGTATCGGCGTGTAGTGACTCCAGTACATCCTCGGGCGTGCCGACATGAACATCCATGGCCTTGATGATTTCCGCGAGCGTATCTCCGGGAACCTTGAAGCCGCTGGCGGCAAATTGCCTCACCGCCCGGCGAAGCCCCAATTCGGCGTAACGGAGCGCCTCGTCCCGGGAATCCGCAACAAACAATGATCGAGAGGCCAATATGCGCGGCTGCCGACCGGCGGGCAACGATGACAAATACGCATCAATGATCGGGTTCTGAAGTTCGGATAACTGGGCTGCCGGGGCGTCGGCAGGCCGCGGTTGCGTTCGCGACAGCATCAGGCCGTCGCCGGCGAGACCTGCCCGTGTGCCGCCCGCGGCGGAAAACGTCGCCTGCCATACCCGGTGGTTCAAATGCGGGGCTGCCGGATACAGGCGATTGGCCTCATGGGTCAGCGGCAATCCGCTCCAGGCATCTCGCAAAATCTTGAGGTGCCGCGCAAACACCTCACTGCGCTCGCTGCTCGGAAAGCCGAAGGCCTCGAACACCGTCCCGGCCATACCCCCACCCACACCGACTTCCAAGCGGCCGGAGGACAAGAGGTCAAGGACTGCCGCGTCCTCGGCCACCCTGACGGGATTCTCCAACGGCAGAGAGATGATGCCGGTTCCGAGTCGGATCCGTGTCGTGCGTGCGGCGACAAAGGCCAGAAATGGCAGAGGGGACGGCAGACCACCCTCTTCGCCACGAAAATGATGTTGCGCCACCCAGACGTTGTCGAAGCCCGCTTTCTCCGCATGCACAATCTGTTCGGTACCGAGACGGTAGCGCTCCGCAGGGGTCGTATCATCGAGAAGACGGGTGAAAAATCCGAGATTCTTGGCAGCCATGACATCAATCCTCAAAATGAATTAACCCTCGGAGCTCTGGAATCAACTCGCGAGCAATAACCGGCGACCCGGGACCGCATCGATCAGCTCGCGCGTATAATCTTGAACCGGATGACTGAACACAGTGGACGTCGGGCCGGATTCGATTATCCGACCTTGACGTACGACCGACACCGTATCGGCGATCTGCCGGACGACGGCCAGATCGTGCGAGACGACAAGATAAGTCAGACGGAGTTCGCGCTGCAAGTCTTCGATCAGCCTCAAGATCTGCGCCTGCACAGTAACATCCAGCGCCGACACCGCCTCGTCAAGCAAGAGAATCTTCGGATCGATGATGAGCGCGCGGGCGATCGCTACCCGTTGGCGTTGACCGCCCGACAAGGACCGCGGCTGCCGTTCGAGGGCGGTGGCCGGCAAGCCAACGCGGTCCAACATCGCTCGTACGCGGCGTTCCCGTTCGCTCCGCTCTATCGGTTCAAAATTCAACAAGGGTTCGGTGAGAATTTCTGAGACGGTCTGACGAGGGTCGAGTGAGGCGAAGGGATTCTGATAAACGAGTTGGATCGACTTGCGAACATGACGGAAAGACTGACCTCTGAGCGAAGCGACATCGACGCCATCAACGAGGACGCGACCGCCGGTGGGTTTCACGAAACCGACGAGGGTCCTGATTGCCGTGGTCTTGCCGGAACCGGACTCACCGACCAGCGCATGCGTGGTTCCGGTCGGCACCGTGAAGGAAATTCCATCGACGGCACGAAACGTCGCTGAAGAGCGGCCATATCTGTAGTCCACCACGAGATTCTCGACGACGATTGGCGCTGGCGCTCCGTTGGCGGGGATTGGGTGAGCATCGGGAGAGGCTGCCCGGTGGATCGCCGTCTTCGCCATTGACGGCGAGTCTGCGAGCAAAGTCGCTGTGTAGCTGCTGCGGGGATTACCCAGGACATCGTCGGTTAGGCCCTGTTCCTGGACGCGGCCCGCCTTGAGGATGACCAAGCGATCGGCCCGCTCTGCAGCGACACTCAGATCGTGGGTCACGAGCAGCACTGCGGTGTCGTATTCTCGCCTTAAATCATCGATCAAATCCAAAATGCGTTTTTGCACGGTCACGTCGAGCGCGGTCGTGGGTTCATCCGCAATGATGAGCCGAGGCCGCAGCGCAACCGCAATGGCGATCAACACCCGTTGCTTCAAACCGCCGGATAACTCATGGGGATACTGGTTCAAGCGCAACCGAGGTTGGGATAAGCCGACGCGATCGAGGAGATCCAGAACCCGCTCCTGCCGCTCGCGGGGATCGCGTAGACCGTGGATTTGAAATATTTCGCCGACCTGTGCCCCGATGGTGCGCACCGGATTGAGAGAGACCCCGGGGTCCTGCGGCACCAGGCTGATCTTTATCCCGCGGATCGTGTCGAAACGTCTTTGAGTCCATCGGGCAATATTGGCGCCATCGAACCGAATGGCTCCCCCGTCGATTTGACCATTCTCTGGCAGTAACCCGATCAGTGATTGAGCCAGCGTGCTCTTGCCTGATCCCGACTCTCCAACCAGGGCTACGACCTGACCGGCGGCAATCGACAGAGACGCCTCGTGCAACACGGTCTGTCGGTGACCGCGATGCGAATAAGAGATCGACAGCCCGTCGATCTCGAGGAGCGGCGACTGCGCAGCCGGGCTGTCGCCTCTCACCCTGAACTCCCGCGCAGGGACTGGCTGATCCGATTGGCGGCGAGCACGACTAGCATGATGACCAGTCCCGGAAACAGAGTGAGCCACCAAGCGGTGGAAATATATTTCCGTCCTTCGGCGATCAGCAAGCCCCATTCTGGCGTCGGGGGCGGAGCTCCATAGCCCAGAAAACCGAGCGTGGCAATCGCCAAAATCGCGGTGCCGAATTGTAATGCCGCCAGGGCGATCACGGAGGTCAGAGAATTCGGCAACACATGCCGCCACAGCACGGCGGGAAACCGTCCGCCGCTGCCAAAAGCCGCTTCTACATAATCGCTGCGACGGACCCGGATCACCTCGGCCCGGGCCAAGCGCGCAAAGCGGGCCACCGAGGCGACGCCGACGGCGATGGCGGCATTGATCGTCCCGACGCCGAGCACGATGATGATACTCAGCGCGAGCAGTAACGGCGGAAGGGACAGCAGGATATCGACGAACCGCATCAGAACATCGTCGATCCACTGTCTCGAGGATCCAGCGATCAAACCGAGCAAGGTTCCTGCGACGAAGCCCAACCCAACGGCGATGAAAGCGCCGGTTAGCGAATGCACCGAGCCATAAATGATTCGTGCCAGCATATCGCGGCCAAGCTCGTCAGTGCCGCAGAAGTGCGCGGCGCTCGGAGGCAGACGTTGCTGACCGCTCATACCGATGGTGCCGCTGTATTCAGTGAAGAGGTGGGGTGCGAGTGCCCACAGTGCCACGATGGCCATTACCAACCAGGACAAAACGAGGCTTGCCGGCACGCGCCGCCATCCCGTTCCCAGCGGGCCTTGCCGCCGGACCGGCAGGTCGATGGACGCGACAGTGCCGCGGTTACTCATCGCGCGGCGCCGGCGTGATTGAGCAAGCGCGGATCGAGCAGTGGATACAGCAAGTCGACCACCATGTTGATGATGACGAAACCGACCGCAGAGATAACCACGATCGCCTGCAGCACCGCTGCGTCCTGATTATTGACGGCTTCTTGGATCAACCGGCCAATGCCGTTCAAGCCGAACACAGTCTCGGTGATGACCGCTCCGCCCAACAGTTCGCCAAATAAGACCCCCGCAATGGTGAGCGTGGGTGGCAGGGCGTTACGGAGCACATGCCGGCTCAATACCCAAAACCGGGATGCTCCTTTGGCGCGAGCCACCGCGACGAAGGGCTGCGTTTGAACATCATCGATACTGCGCACCAAGACCTGCGAGAGCGGCGCGGAGATCGGTATGGCCAGTGTCAGAACGGGCAGGATCAATCCTTTCCATCCCTCCGCGCCAATCACGGGGACCAGGCGAAAATGAAATGAGAAAACCTGAATCATTTCAATCCCGAGCCAAAATGTCGGGATCGAGATGAATAGCGCGGGTAGGCTGCAGGCGAGGGACCGCAAGCCCGAAAAGGGGGTCAGCAGAGATAACGAGGTGATCCCGATTGCAACGAGCACCGCGGTCAGGAAGCCGAAACCCGTCAAGGCCAGGGTGGGCACGAAGTTGGCAGCCAGCTCTTCCGTCACCGGAACTCCGGACACCACCGAGTAACCGAACTGCCCGGTCAAAGCGCGACCGACGGCATGAACATACTGCACCCACATCGCCTGGTCTGCTCCATAGGCCGCTCGAATGTCGGCAATTTGCCGGGGACTCAAGCCGAGGTCTGGGTTTTGGAACTTGATGAGCAGGGCGTCGCCCGGCAACGCCTGGAGTAAGATGAAAGCGATTGTAAACGCAGCCCAAAGCACCACGATGGCCTGCCCAATGCGATTTGCAAGGTATCTGAAAGCTCTCACGTGTTTAGTGCTTCGCGATCCATGTGTTATAGAAACTGGGTCGACCAACCGCTTCGAATTCGATCTGCTTCAAGTACGGAGCAGCGGCAAACGCCTGGGGTTCTTCGAAGGTCGGAATAGCGTAGGCTTGGTCTATCACGTAATTTTGTACTTGTCCAACCAACGAGAGCCGCTTGTTCTCGTCAGGTTCCGAGGCAATCGCAACCAATAGTGCGTTCAGTTTATCGTCCACAAAACTTTGAATTTTCGTGCTTCCGCCGCCTTTTTGTCGTAATGAATCCCGATTCAGCGGATAGAACTCACTCTTGAGTACGTCGGGATCCGCGCGGCCCACCATGGCCGGTGCGACGGGGGTCTTGAGCGGATCAAGATCATCCACCATGTGGCTGCCGGCATCGCCCGTCATAACGTTCAATCGGACTCCCACCTTGGCCCATTGCTGGGAGATCAACTCCAGCATCGCCCTATTTTGGGGCTGCGGCAACGACGGATAAATCGACAGAGTGAGTTCTTTCCCGTCCTTCTGGCGGAGGCCGTCTGCCCCGATCTTCCACCCGGCGGAATCGAGCAGCGCGTTCGCTTTGGCAATATCAAAGGTGAGTTTCGCCGACAGATTGACATAGCCCGCCGCGGTGGAGGCGAGTATCGACGTGGCTCGAGGGTAGTTCGGCGAATATAAAGTCTGGACGATTTCCTGCGTATCGGTAGCATGCAGCAAGGCTTGCCGCACGCGGATGTCGGCAACCAGAGGATTGTCCGGACGAAACACGACGCTGTTGTTCACGCCTCGGGTAGGCGGCGCATAGATGACATATCCCTGGTCGCGCACCTGCTTTTCGTCGTAGGCCTGCACTTGGCGGATGATGTCCGCTTGTCCTGCCAGCAGCGCCCCAATGCGAACGCTGTCTTCGGGCGCGACGATCAACTTGATTGCATCGATGTAGGCTCGGCCATGATGGGCGAAACCGGGCGGGCCCCAGTCGTAATCCTTGCGAGCGGTAAAGACCAGCTGTTTGCCCAGCACCTCGCTGGTCGCCACGAAGGGACCGGAGCCGATGATCGCGGTCGCTTTGCCCAATTCATCGAAGTTATGCGCGAGGGTGCCTGGCGAAACCAGCGCAGAACCTATCACTGATGTGCCCTGCAAGAATCCGGGAGACGGCTTGCTGAAAACGAATTTGACGGTGTGGGAATCAATGACCTCACTGCGCAGATAGTTGTTGATGACCTCGGAGGGCGGCTGACGCAGGGCGGTGTTGCCGGAGCCATACGTATCGTAATTCTTGGCTACCGCGGCGGCATCGAGGGGCGTCCCGTCGGAGAAGGACACCCCCTTGCGAATCTTGAACGTGTACTCGGTCTCGGCCGGATTGACAGTCCAAGATTCTGCGATCCACGGTTCTATTTTCAGCGTTTTCGGGTTCTGATAGGTCAACCGGTCTGCCAGTTGATTGATGATGCCGCCATTGGGATAGAACCCACCCGCCGGCGGGTAGAGATTGGTATGAGGCTGTGCCTCCAGATAAACGAGCGTGCCCCCGGTGACCGCGGCTTGCGGTGCGCTCTGGACGGCCGCCTCCCCGGAGAAGGAAGCGGCTGTGGCCAGAGCCAGGCCTAGAAGAGTTACCCGCACCATATCGCTCAAAACGTATATTTCAGGCTGGCGTAATAGAATCCGCCGTTGATGCCCAACTGTGACACGTAGCCATCGTATTGCCAACCGAGATATTGGTCTTGCGGCGCAAAGCGATTCGGAAAGTTGTTGAACAGATTGTTGGCACCTATGGTCGCCACCAGATTGTTGAACACTGAGTAGTCGACGGAAAGATCGGTCGTCACCTTCAGACTTTCCTTGAAGTAGTCGAATACCGTGGTCGAGAACGTGTTGGGACCTTCGTAAATCGTCGCCTCGTCGCTCGACGGACCATAGATGTTTTCACGCAGCGATACTCCCCAGCGCCCCTTCTCCCACTTTCCGCCCAGCACGAATTTGTATTTTGGCGTGACGCTCGTGAGCCAAGCGTCCTGCTGAGCGTTGGTGACCGGCAGGCCATTCGCGCCGGTCGTGACGCTGACGAGGGTGGTGGTGTTGAGGTTCGCGGTGACTGACCAGTTGACCTTGCCGTAATCCTCGAAATCCGTCAGGTAACTGCTGCTGATATCGACGCCCCGCGTCCGCGTTTCCGCTGCATTTTGCAAATAATTGGTGGAGATGTAGGTCGCGGTCGACGGAATGACCACGCCACCTGCCTGGAGTGCGGCGATGGCTGCTGCGCCACTGGCGTACCCGCTGTCGATGATGCGATTACGCACGACCACTTGATAAGCATCGACCGTGACATTGAGATGATCGATGGGATTCAGAATGAAGCCGATGTTCAGGTTGGTTGACTCCTCGGGCTTCAGCGGCGTCGCGCCCAAGCTCTTGGCGATGGGAGAGAGGGGGGATAGCTGTCCAACCGCCTCGGTGGGACCCACGCCCAAACTGCTGAAATATTCCTGAGCCAGCGACGGCGCTTGGAATCCGGTTCCGAAGCTGCCGCGGATCGAGAATTTGCTGGAGAAGTCATATCGGGTCGCAAGTTTGCCGGTCACGGTGCTGCCGATATCCGAATAGTGTTCGAATCGGCCGGCCGCGTCGATTTGCCACTCCGGCGTGAATTTCGTCGCGAGGTCAAGATACGCCGCGTCGACGTTGCGCGAATGATCGCTGGCATCGGCCGGCGAAATGCCCGCCAGTGCCTGGGGTCCTCCATCGTAGTAGGAAGCGAAATCGCCGGCACCGATGTTATACACCTCGCGCCGCTCTTCCGCGCCAAACGACACTGTCAGTGGTTCCTGCAAACCGGGGATGGTCAAGGGTCGGGTAAGGTCGAGGCTGTTGGTCCACTGCGAACTCTTGATGCTGTAGATGTGGAATGAGGTCGGTGTATATCCAAACGTGTCGTAGAAGTCGGGATTGACGGAATTGATCAACCCGACATTGATCGAATCCTGGCCGTAAGTGGAACTCAGGTCCCAACTCCAACCCAGCAAGTCCTTGCCCTTGATCCCGGCGGTGACTCCAAAGTCGTTTTCCAGGCGGGTATCTTGGGGCTCAAAGCCGTTCGGAAAAACCGCGGGCAGGAAGGATGGAAGACGATAGAGCTCCTTGCTGGAGCCTCTGCGATGCGCGTAGGTGCCGAACCCATACAGATCGACGTCGTCGCCGATCGAGTAACCTGCATTGAATCCAAGGGTTTCCGTGTCGTTCGCCGGATTGCCTTCGAAGGTGTTCGTATGCTCGTTGGTGCGTGGATCAGTGCCGTTTCTGTCCGTGTAGTTCTTACCCGAGTATTCCGCGCTCAGATGCAAGAATCCCTTGTCATTCAAATTGAAGCCGGTGTCACCGGCCACTTCTCGCGAAAATCCATCGCCTTCGAAGTACTGTCCCTCCGTGGTTCCCGCCGACCCGCCATGGTCACCCGATTTCAGGATGATGTTGATGACGCCAGCGATCGCATCGGCGCCGTATTGTGCTGAATCACCATCGAGCAGAATTTCGATATGATCGATTGAACTCACCGGAATCACATCGAGGTCGACCCCGGTCTGTCCCTGCTCGGGGCCCGCCGTGATGACACTGGCCGTGGTATGCCGTCGCTTTCCGTTGATCAAGACCAGCAAGTGATTTGGACTCAAGCCATGCAGCGACACGATATCCGTAAGCGCGGCCGCGTCGGTATTGAACGTCTCTCGAGAAATCGCCGGGGACAGCTGTTCCAATGCGTCCCGCAGATCGACCTGACCGGTATTCTGAAGTGACGCACCCGAAATCACCGCTATCGGGGTGGCACTGTCGCTCGCCTTGTGTCCCGTTTCGCGGGTACCGGTGACGATGACGTCGTCGAGTCCGCTGGTCGATGAGTTCTCGTTATTGGCGGTCACGGATTGCGCCAGCGTGGCGCTGGAGCCTAACAGCAGCAGCACACTCGTCTTGATCGCTGTATTTCCCAACATCTGCATATCCAATCCTTCTTATTGATCGTCGACGACGGATGACGAATCACCGTCGTGGTTTTTTATCGGAGCCACCCATATGGGCGAGAGGCGGGATGGTACTAGAGCTTCAATTGGGCTCAGATATCGTGTTGTTATAACGTTATTCGCTGTGAGGGCGCGTGACTGCCCATGAGCAGTACAGGGCGCGGACGCGTTCAGGCGCGAGTGACTCGCGCGAGCGTATCTAGAGGGAGGTGGGTGTTTCCGTTGTTGGCCGGTGATTGAGCCGCGCGCAGACGGCATCGATCACATGCAGGGTGTGACCATCGAAGCATCATGACGGCCGACCGCGCGGTGCCGGGCGGATTGGCGATGCGTTTGCCGATGAAGCGCTATATCACGCCTCATCCTGTGGGTCGACTGACTTCAACGGCACGAGAGGTACCGCGGTCGTTTCGCTGTGTTTGAACCGGCGCTTGCCCGTTCTGATGATCCGGAAGCGAGTTGGGCAGTTGGGATCCGGGCAAGCAACGTCCGTATCGGTGGACATCCAATCGTTCACATCGGTGACTCGCTGCTTCGCGGCGAGCAATGGCAGCAACGCTGCCAGCGAGTAGATCGAAAATCCTTGGCCTGGGGGCAACATCAACATTTCCCCATGCATCTCGAAATAATCGCCAGGGTTTGCCCCGCAATAAATTCTTGCGCCGGGAGGCGCGATGACTTCGACACGCAGATCGAACAGCTCGAATTCGCCGTTGGCCATAAGGTCAGTTTGCGCCATATAGTCCCTCTCTACGCTCACGGCCAACCATCGAAGCGAATTGCCAACATATGGCCATTTAGCCCCTCCAGCTACCGCGCCCGCTCGAAACCCGCAGCCCGGGTTATGAGCCCATTGTGCTTGATGCGTTTCAGGCAGATCGTCGTTGCCGAGCGCTGCACGCCCGGCAACCGGCACAGCTCTTCGCGCAGTAGGCTGTCCAACCGCTCGACGTCACCCGTCATGATCTGCAACAGGTAATCCGCCTCACCGGCCGTCGTGTAGCACTCGATGATCGCGGGATGTTCCGCAACCGCTCGTTCGAAAGCCTCATGACTTCCGAACTCGATGGTCACTTCGACGAAGGCCGTGAGTTTCAACCCAACGGCGGCCGGGTCGATGACGGCCCGATACCCCTGGATGGTGCCGTCTCGCTCCAGAGTCTGCACCCGCGTCCAACAGGGTGTCTTCGACAACGACACCCGCTCGGCGATGGCACCAAACGACTCGCGTCCATCCGCCTCCAAGCGCTCGAGAATGGCCCAATCGATTTTATCCATTCATGGCTCTATCGGAACTATAATCTAATAAATCACCATTTTATAGCACATTATATCTATATTACCAAAAATAATGGCCTAATTTAGAATTATCGTCCCAGCAATTCCCCATAACCTAGGAACATCATTCTCGAGACTCATGTTATGGCGTTCGGCGATCTCAAAGCTCCTGCCCCCGACTCGTTGCTGGCGCTGATGAGCCGCTTCCGTGACGATCCGCGGCCGCGCAAGATTGACTTAGGGGTGGGCATCTATCGCGACTCCCGCGGCGCCACACCGGTTTTTAATGCCGTCAAACTGGCGGAGCAGCAGTTATGGAAGCGCCAGTCAACCAAAGCCTACCTAGGCAGCTTGGGTGACACCGATTTCGTTTCCCTGCTCGCGCGGCGGGCGCTCGCGGCTGACAACCTCGCAGGGCTGCAGACAGTGGGGGGCACCGGGGCGCTGCGTTTGGCCGCCGAACTGCTCTCGCTGACCTTGCCGCATCGGCAGATCTGGCTGGGTGTGCCGACCTGGTCGAACCATCTGCCCATCTTCAAGGCCGCGGGGCTCAAAACCCGCACGGTGGAGCTGTTCGCGGCCGACAGCCTGCGCTATCGGCCCGATGCGTTGCGGGAAGCACTGCGGGAGGCCAAGCGCGGTGACGCAGTGCTGCTGCACGCCTGCTGCCACAATCCCACCGGAGTTGATCCAGAGTTCGCCTTCTGGCTGAGCATCGCGGACGAGATCCGTGAGCGCGGACTAGTGCCATTGGTGGACATGGCCTATCAAGGCATGGGACTCGGTTGGGATCAGGACTGTGCCGGCCTTGCGCTGTTGGTGGATCGCCTCCCCAATTTGCTCGTCGCCTACTCGTGTGACAAGAATTTTGGTCTTTACCGGGAGAGGGTCGGCGCCTTGTTCGTCCGCGCGGGCACTGCCCGCGAGACCGCGACGCTGATCGATCACTTGGGCGCACTCGCACGGACCGATTATTCGATGCCGCCCGACCACGGCGCCGCCGTCGTGCGGGTAATTCTGCAGAGCCCTGAATTGACCGCCCTCTGGGAAGAGGAACTCACCGGCATGCGCTCCCGCATCCGCGGACTGCGCAACGCGCTCGCCGCACAGGGGCGCGTCGGCGCGGTCGATTTGAGCCCGCTCGCCGCTGGCAACGGGTTGTTTGCCGTGCTTCCCCTCTCGCCGGCACAAATCGATTCGCTGCAAGCGGACCACGCGATCTACATGGCCCCGTCCGGCCGCATCAACATTGCGGGTCTCGCAGGCGGTGACCTGGCGCCATTCGTGAATGCGCTGCAGGCGGTGCAGCACCAGCGCGCGGTCCTCGCCTGATGATGAAGGTGTGCGTCGCGGGCGTGGGCGCAGTCGGCACGACGATTGCCGCCCGCATCGCCGCGGCAGCCCGCACGAGCAGCGCCTCCAACGGGAACACCAGTGCCCACAGCCACACCGCCGCCCAAGTGCACCTGCTGGCCCGCGGTTCGCGTCTCGAGCAACTGCGACGCGATGGCCTGTGCCTCGCGTTGCCGGACGCCTCGATCGATGTCGCGGTGCCGGTCAGCGACCGGCCTGACTTCGGGATCCAGGACATCGTATTCATCGCGACCAAGGCCCACGGACTCGCCGAACTGCTGCCGACCCTCGAACCGCTGATCGGACCCGAGACCCTGGTGGCACCGCTCGTCAATGGAATCCCCTGGTGGTACTTTCAGGGGATCGACGGGCGCTTTGCCGGCGACGCGGTCGCAGCGGTCGATCCCTCAGGCCAGCTCCGCGCACAGCTTGCGCCGCAGCGGATCTTGGGCTGCGTCGTCTATCTCAACGCACGACTGCTGCCGTCGGGACGCGCGCATGTCACGGGGCGCCAACGGGTCGTGGTCGGCGCCCTTCGCCCAGGTCGGTGTGCGCGTGCCGACGCGTTGGCCGACCTCTTGTCGAGCGCCGGCATCGACTGCGTGGCGAGTGCCGACATTCGCAACGAGTTGTGGACCAAGGTGGCCCTCAATCTGGCCACCAACCCGCTGTCTGTCGTCACGGAGGCCACCTTGCAAGAGCAATTCAACGACCCTAAGCTCCTGCCAATGGTCACCGCCGTAATCGAGGAAACTTTGCGGGTGGCCCGCGGCTATGGCGCGGAATTCACGATGTCTTTGCCGCAGATGATCGAAACCGGCCGCAAGGCCGGCGCCTTCGAAACCTCGATGCTGCAGGACTACCGGGCCGGACGACCGCTCGAACTCGCCGCGATCGCGTACGGCGTGCTCGAACTTGCGCGGAAAATCGGCGAAGCTATGCCGACCACCCAGCTGATCGTCGATCTGTGTGCTTATCGCGCGGCCGGCCACACCTGAAAGCCGTCATGACTGGAGATACCGCCATGCTTCCGACCCGCCTGCCGCAATCGACCCTGGACGCCGAGGAGTGGCGACTGCGTCGCGAACTCGCCGATTTCTATCATCTGGTCGATTTTCTCGGTTGGACCGAGATGATCTTCAATCATATTTCCGTCCGTCTGCCCGCTGCGGCGACCCATCATTATCTGGTTAACCCCTTCGGATTGAACTATGCGGAGATCACCCCTGAGAATCTCCTGAAAGTAGGCGTCGACGGTCAATTGGTCGAACCATCCGAGTACCCGGCGAATCCCGCCGGGTTCGCACTGCATGGCGCGATCCACGAATCCCGTGCGGACGTCGCCTGTGTCGCGCATACCCACACCACACAGGTTTCCGCGGTCGCGATGAAACGCGGCGGCTTCGATCACAACAACTTTTACGGCGCGCAGATCTACGGTCGCGTCGCCTATCACGAGTTCGAGGGCATCACGCTCTATCCCGATGAGCGTAGCCGCATGCTCGCATCGCTCGGCGACAAGCACGTACTCGTGCTGCGCAATCACGGCATCGCCGTCTGCGAGCGCGATATCCCCACCACCTTCATGCTGCTCTGGGTGGTACAACGCGCTGCCGAAATTCAATGTCAGGCCGGCGCCCTAGGCGGCGAGGACGTGCTGCTCACGCCTGCTGTGCAGGAGCGCTGCCGTGCTGCCGCCGGCGACCTCGCCAGCGGCATGCGCGTCGCCCGCATGGTCTGGGACGCCGCGGTACGACGCATGCGCGCGTACGACGGACCGCGTTCGCGCAACGGCCAACCCGCGCGATGAGCGGCGCCACTGCCACGCGCTCCGCCGCCACGGCCGATGCGGTTTTCGTTCGCCGGCTCGCATTGGGCGGTGACGGGCTCTCGGTCGGCGTCAAGGACTCCATCGACATCGCCGGCTTCCCCACCCAGGCGGCGAGCGCCACGCTCGCGGAGGCGCCGGCCGCTCTCGCCCACGCCGCCGTCGTTCAATCCCTGCTCGATGGCGGTTGCCGCATCGTCGGCAAGACGAACATGCATGAGCTCGCCTACGGCGTGACCGGCATCAATACCTTCACCGGCACACCGATAAATCCGCGCTACCCCACGCGCGTGCCGGGCGGCTCATCCAGCGGCTCGGCCGTTGCCGTCGCCTCAGGGATGGTGGACTTTGCCATCGGCACCGACACCGGCGGCTCGATCCGTATCCCGGCCGCCTGCTGTGGCGTGTACGGGCTGAAGCCCACCTATGGGCGGGTGAGCCGGACCGGGGCCCATCCGGCCACCTCCAGTTTGGACTGCATCGGACCGTTTGCGCGCGATTCGTCCATGCTCGAACGAGCCATGGCTCTGATCGATCCGACGTTCATCGCTCAGCCACCACCGCTTGCGGCGCGAGTGGGGCTGGTCCTCGTCGATGCCGACCCGGCGATCAGCGCCGCGGTGGCACGCAGTTTGCGCGGCGCCGGATTTACCGTGCTGGCGCGGCAGCTACCCTCCTTCGCACGGGCCTACACCGCCGCGCTGCATCTGGTTGCGGCGGAAACGCTCGCGGGCTTCGGTCATCTGCTCGAATCGGATGCCATGGGCGCCGACGTGCGCGCGCGCTTGCTGGCGGCGCGCGAGCTTTCTGCGGCCGACCTCGCGGCCGCCGAGAGTTGCCGCGCGCAATTCCGCGCCGAGGTCGATGCAGCGCTCGAGGGCGTCGATGCACTCGCGCTGCCGACGATGCCCGTGTTTCCACCGACTCTCGAGGCCGCCGGCGACGCGCGTGCCGCCTTGAGCATGACCGCGTTGGTACGCCCCTTCAATCTGTCGGGCCACCCAGCGCTGACCATCCCGCTCGAACCCCGCGCGCCGCTGCCAGCGGCCTTACAGCTGGTGGGACGTTGGGGTGCCGATGCACCGTTGTGCGCCCTCGCCCATCGAATCGTCGCCGACCCGGAGGCTCCATGCTAGTAGCCCGAACCACCCCGCCCGCCCGCCCGCAGGGCCAGGCCAACGGCGCACCCGCCCACACCACCGGCGCGCCGACGAGCCCGCCTGCCCTGCCGAATCGCCGTGAGGCGCTCGCGACACTGCTCGCGGCGGTGGCGCAGCGCCGTGCCGAATTCGACGCCCAGCAACAAATCAGCGCCGACGTCGTCCAGCTGATGAAGGACTGCGGCGTTTATCGAGCACTGGTCGCGCGGCGCTTCGGCGGCGACGAAGTCGCGCCGATGGAGTTCTTGACCCTGATCGAGACCATCGCCAAGGCGGATGGCGCCGCCGGCTGGGTCGCGAGTTTCGGGTTTTCCGCGATCTATCTGTCCGCGTTGCCGTTGGCGACGCTGCAGACCATCTATGCGGGTGGCCCCGACGTGATTTTCGCCGGCGGCATCTTCCCGCCGCAGACCGCCGTCGCGGTCGAGGGCGGCCTCGAGGTCTCCGGGCGGTGGACCTGGGGCAGCGGCTGCACCGGCGCTGAATTGATCGGCGTCGGCATCAAGGTCGAAGCCGGCGGTGGCTCTGGCGCAGCGAGCGGCGGCGCAGCGCACAGTGGCGCAGCGAACGCCGGGCTGCCGCGCACCGCGGTCATGCCTCGCGATCGCGTCACCATCGTCAAGAACTGGGAAGTGAATGGCCTCAAGGGCACGGGCAGTCACGACATCGTCGTCGACAAGGTGGTCGTACCCGAGTCCTGGACCTTCATTCGCGGCGGCGCCTCGAGTTTGGACAGCCCGCTATACCGCTATCCGACCATGGCGCTGGCCGCGCAGGTGCTCGCCGTCGTCGGTTTAGGGATTGCCCGCGGTGCACTCGACGACATCACGGCGCTCGCCGGCGGCCGTAACTCCATCACCGGCGCACCGGTACTCGCCGACCGGGCCTATGTACAGTCTGGGATCGCCGAGGCCGAGGCTGCCTTACGCTCGGCACGCGCCTTTTTCTACGAAGCCACCGAGCAAGTGTACGCGACCCTCGAGGCCGGCGATGAACTCGACGCCAAGGCACGCAACATCTTGCGGCTGTCGTCGAGTCATGCGGCGAAAGTGGGCGCGGACGTTGCGCAAGCCGCCTATCGGCTCTCGGGCACCACGGGAATCTTTACGGCTCACTCGATTGCCCGCCGGTTTCAAGATGCCATCATCGTTCCGCAGCATGCGTTTCTGTCCGAAGGGACCTGGCAGAGCGCCGGCCGGGTGCTGCTCGGCCTGGATACACCACCCGGTTTCCCTTGACTCACTGAAGGATCATCATGGCAAGCGATGCCCCCAAGAAGTTACGCACGTTGTTCTGCGGCGCCGTGCTGCAGAATTTCTTCGATCTGCCTGCCGCCGACATCGGCATGGTGTGGAAGGCGACCAGCGCGATGTTGAAGGGCATCCGCGATCTGCCCGGTGTGGAAATTCTCGGCACGCTCGATGACGACGAGACGCTGGTGGGCACGTCCCCCACCGGCTGGCCGTGGACTTTCTACATTCTCGCGGACCTGCCCGACCGAGCCACCGTGGTCGCGGCCTGCAACTTGTTCCGTACCACGCCGGTGGGCGAACATCGGTTGTGGAAATACATCCGCGTCGAGGCGCGCATCGGCCGCGAACTGGTCATCCCCGAGTGAACGATTCGGCACTCATCGCCCGTCTCACCGCACGTCTCGACGATCTCGAGGCCGAGGTGGCCATCCGCGCGGTGATGGCCGACTACATGCGACTCTGCGACCGGCTCGATGCCACCACACCCATGGACGAGCTCGGCGACCTCTTCACGGAGGACGCCCGCTGGATCGGCAAGGGCGCACGCTACGGCGCCGCCTTCGGCGCGCATCAGGGACGCGCCGCGATCCTCGCCATGCTGGGCAGCTACCGCATGCCACCGCATTTTGCCTTCAACGCGCACTTCCTCACCTCCGAAAAGATCAGGGTCGCCGGCGCCGCGGCTACCGGTGAATGGATGATGCTGCAGACGGCCACCTATGCGGACGGCCGCTCGGATCTGCGCGGCGCGCGACTGACCATCGAGTTCAGCCGGCAGACGACTCGCTGGCGGATCCAGCGGTTTGCAACCGAGAATTTATTCAGCCGGGCCGTTGACCGCTGGGACGACGCCGCGCCGGTGCCGGTACCCGCATCAGCGCCAACATCGATGCCGCCAGCGGCGTCAGCTTCGCAACTCTCAGATAGTGGAGCGCTTTGATGACCGTGGACTATGAACACCTGGTGCGTGATGACCGCGTGCATACCTCTCTCTACGTAGATCCGGCGATCTTCGACGCCGAGATGACCAAGATCTTCGCGAACACCTGGGTGTGGGTGGCGCATGCCAGCGAAATCCCGGGTCCCGGCAGCTTCAAGATGTCGCACGTCGGCCTGCAACCCGTCATCGTCACCCGCGGCAACGACGGGCAGGTGCACGTACTGCTGAATCGCTGCCGGCACCGGGCAGGCAGCGTCTGCGAGGAGCGCCGCGGCAAGACCAGCGTCTTCGTCTGTCGCTACCATGGCTGGAGCTACGACCTCACCGGCAAGCTGCGCGGCGTGCCACATTCTTCAGGCTATGACGCCGACTTCGACAAGAGCGACTATCCTCTCGTGGCGTTACGCGTGGAGCAGTACGCGGGCCTCATCTTTGCCACGTTCCGGGATGATATCCAGCCGCTCGATGAGTATCTCGGCCGCGCCAAGCCGTGGATCGATTTGTTCATGAAGCAGGGCGCGGGCTTCGGCGTGAAGGTGGCGGGAACGCAGCGCTTTCGGTTCCGCGGCAACTGGAAAATTCAGCTCGAGAACACCACGGACGCCTATCACTTCCCCATCGTCCACCGCAGTTTCCTCACCTCCCTGGACGATGAAACCGAGGATCAGTTCGACATCTTGAAGCAGGGAGGCTGGGTCGAGGAATTGGGCAACGGTCACAGCGTGATGGTGATGATGCCGAACCTGGTCGATCTCGAGGCGAATCTGGATGCACCGATCCCTGAGCGCTTCGCGGCACTGGCCGAGGAACTCGCCAAGGAACATCCGCCCGACACGGTGCGGCGCATCGTCCGCGCCGTCGGCGGCACCGGCTTCAACATCAATCTGTTTCCGAACGTCGCGTGTTCGATGGCGTTCTTCAGAGTGCTGCGCCCGGTCGCCGTCGACGAGACCGAGATCAGCCACATCGCCATTGCCATGGATCGCGGACCGGAGGCGGCGAACCGCGCCCGCTTGAGGCTGCATGAACATTTTCAAGGACCGATGGGATTTGGCACCCCCGACGATGCCGAAGGCTGGGAGCGCGTGCAACGCGGTGCCGCAGCCGGCAGCGACCTATGGATCATGCTGAACCGTGGCAAACCGCGCGATGTGAGCGCCGAAACCGGCATGCGTGCCGCTTATCAAATGTGGAAGAGGATGATGGCGCCATGAATGCCCTTGTCACAGGCGTAGCACCCCAGAGTGACATCGCCCTGCAAGCAGCGATCGAATTCATCTGGACCGAGGCGGATCTGCTCGATTCACAAGATTACACCGCCTGGCTATCTCTGTGGACGGAGCGCGGCCACTACGTCATTCCGATCGAGCACGATGCGGTCGATCACGCCGCCCACCTCAATATCGTCTACGACGACCGCGCCATGCGTGCCGCCCGTGTCACGCGCCTCAAGAGCGGGCTGTCCATGTCGGCCAGTCCATCGGCCCGCACCGTGCGCACCGTATCTCGCTTCCGCCTCATGAAGTCGGGCGACGGTGCGGCGACGATCCGCTGTGCGCAGCATCTGGTCGAATACAAATATGACCGCACGCGGACGCTCGCCGCCGACGTGACTTATCGGCTGGTGCGTGCGGGCGACGGTTTGGCATTGGATGAGAAGGTCGTCCGGCTCGTCAACTCCGATGAGGCGCTGTTTGGGATCGGCTATCTGCTGTGAGCACGACTGCAGTGGGCAAGGCCGCTGTGGGCGACACCGGCGCGGCGCCCGACGTCGCGCTGGTCACGGGTGCGGCGCACGGCCTGGGCGCCATGATCGCCAAAGCGCTGCGCTTTGCAGGCTTCAAGGTCGGGATCGGTGATATCGACGCAGCAGCGGCCGAAGCGCTGGCACTCGAGCTCGATCCCAGCGGCGAAACGGTCATGCCGCTCACCCTCGACGTCCGCGACGCCTCATCGTTCGAGAGCGCCAGGAACAGGCTCATTTCGTGCTGGGGCTCCGTCGAGGCGCTCATCAACAACGCCGCCGTCACTGCGGCGAAGCCGGTGCTCGACATCACGCCGGCGGAATTCGATGCGGTGCTGGCGGTCAACGTCCGTGGCACCTTCCTGGGCAGCCAGATGTTCGGACGCGAGTTCAAGTCACGCGGCTACGGTCGTATCGTCAACTTGGCCTCGCTCGCAGGCCAGAACGGCGGTACCGCCACCGGGGCTCATTACGCCGCCTCCAAGGGCGCGATCTTGACGTTGACGAAGGTATTCGCCCGCGACCTCGCTGCCTTCGGCGTGACCGTGAACGCCATAGCCCCCGGTCCGCTCGATACCCCCGCCGTACACCGCACAGTGCCTGCAGACCGCATGGCGCAATTGATCGCCGGCATCCCGGTGGGCTCTCTCGGCGATCCCGCCTTCGTCGCCGCCATGACCGCGCGGCTGTGCGCGCGCGACGCGGGCTTCGTCAACGGCGCCACCTGGGATATCAACGGCGGCTTGTTCATGCGCTGACCGAACCTCAAGGATGCAGCGGTTTGGCGACGCCGGCAAAGCCTAAGCCGTGTCCTCGCCAGCATGCCTCGACACCCGTAGCCGCTCGCCGATCAGGCCGCGCGGGCGTAGCACGATCGTCGCGGCCAGCAGCACCCCGATCGCCACATTGCGCAACGCCGCGGCCCTCGCCTGGTCCTCGGGCGCGAACAGCACACCCGTCGCCAGCCCGCTCGCGCTCCAGATCACCGAGACGAGCACCGCTCCCAACAACGCACCCAGATTGTTGCCGGAACCGCCGACGATCAACATGGTCCAGATCAAAAACGTGAGACTCGAGTCGAAGGCATCGGGCGCGATGAAGCCGATGAGGTGTGCCTCAAGCCCGCCCGCGAGCCCCATGATTGCGCCGCCGAGCGCGAATGCCTGCAGCCGATAACGCGTCGCATTCTTGCCGAGCGCGCGTGCCGCCCGTTCGTCCTCGCGCACGGCGCGCAGCACCCGTCCCCAGGGACTGCGCACCAACCGCTCGAGTATCACCACCAAGGCGACCACCAATGCGCCGACGAGCGCAAGGTTCGCGAATCCGAACAACAGGGGCCGATCCGCAAGGATGGCGAAGGGTCGAGGAATGAAGCTGATGCCGAACGTGCCTCCCGTCAGGAATTGCTCGTTGCGCAAGGTGAGCTGCACCCCCACCGCCATGCCGAAAGTCGCGATCGCCAAATAATCTGCGCGTAATCTCAGAGTTATCACGCCGATCAGCGCGCAGATCAAGCCCGCGGCGATCATCGCGCCGAGCAGCCCCACCACGATGGGCAGCCCATAACCCCCGAACCGGCCATCAACCGCTGCGCTGGTCAGCAGCGCCGATGTGTAGGCGCCAATCGCCATGAATCCGGCCACTCCCACATTGAAAAGCCCGGTTTGACCCCACTGCAGATTCAGGCCGAGGCAGGCGATCCCGTTGATGAGCGTCATCGTCAAGAAGACGCTCGCGTAGGCCAGCATGCCGACGAAATCCGGCATCAAGGAGCCCGTCCGAGCAATCCCGTCGGCCTAATCAGCAGCACGCTGATGAGGACCACGAAAGCGACCGCAGCGCGCCATTGCGAGCCCAAGAGCTCCACGGTGGTCGCCTCGGCGAGCCCGACGATCAGACCACCGACCAATGCGCCGGGCACGCTGCCTACGCCGCCCAGGATGGCGGCGGCGAACAGGGGCAGCAAGATGTCGGACCCCATCGTGGGACGAATCTGCATGACCATTCCCATCATCACGCCGGACGCGCACGCCAGCGCGCCCACGAGGAACCACGTCAAGAGAATGACCCGTCCCACGTCAATGCCGGCGACGCGCGCAAGCGCCGGGTTTTCGCCGACTGCACGCAACGCCCGGCCGATGCCGGTGCGTGTCAACAGCAAATGCAGGCAGGCGATCAGTCCTGCGGCAAACCCCACCAGAACCATCTGGTCCGGCGTCACGCGAATACCGGGAGCCACCGGGATCGCCATTTGCAGCTCGCGCGAGAGGTAGAACGGGTGCGACGAAAAGAGCACCTCGAGCAATGCGCGCAGTGCCATCGATGCGCCGAAACTTGCCATGACGGCCGTGATGGTCGCACCCCGTTCGCGCAGGGGCCTGAACAAGATGGCGTCAAGTGCTATCGCGAGCACACCGGTCAGCGCCATTGCGAGCACACCCGCCAGCACCACGTTCCAACCCACCGACAGCGGGCCGATGGCGTCGACCGAAGAAGCGAACCCTGCACCGATTGGGCCGGCGATCAGCAACGTCAAATAGCAACCCCAGGAGATGAACTCGCCCTGAGCGAAATTGGCGAACCTCATGATCGAGTACGTCAGAGTCACGCCGGCGGCGCCGAGCGCGATCGCCGATCCGGCAATCAATCCGTCCGCGAGGAACTGCAATGTCACCGCGATGCGCCGCCGGCCACCATGGCGCCGCCCAGATAAAGCGCGGCGATGGCGGTATCAGAGGCCAGCTCGTCGCGCGTGCCTTCGAGGCGGTTGCGCCCTTCAACGAGTACATAGACCCGGGTCGCGATCGCGAGCGCGGCGCGCACATTCTGTTCGACCAGCACGACGCCGACGCCCGAATCACGAATCTCTTCAAGCTTGCGGAACACGTCAGCCACGACTTTCGGCGAGAGGCCGGCCGAGGGCTCGTCGAGCATCAGCACCTGCGGCGCGACGATGAGCGAACGAGCCACCGCGAGCATCTGGCGCTGGCCGCCTGAAAGGCGCCCAGCCGGCAGGTCACCCTGTCTCTTGAGGTCGGGGAAGAGCACATGCATTTCGGCGATGCGCGCCCCGCGTTGGCCGGCGGCAAGCTTCTGTGCGGCCAGCTTGAGGTTATCGCGGACGGTGAGCGTCGTGAATACGTTCTCGGTCTGTGGGACGAATGCGAGGCCCCTTTGCACCATGGCGTGCGCCGGCCGCGCCGTGATGTCCTCACCCGCGAGGCGGATTCGTCCGGATACCACCGGCACCAAGCCGGCAATGGCCTTGATGAGGGTCGACTTGCCGGCGCCATTGGGTCCGAGAATTACGACTATCTCGCCACGTCCGACCCCGATCGAGACGCCGTGGACGATGGGTGCTCCCGGCTCGTAGCCCGCGACCAGTGTGTCGACGTCGAGAATGGTCGCCGCGACGGTCACGCGGCGGCTCCGCCCAGATACGCGGCGATGACACGCGGATCACGCACGACCTCGCTCGGCGAGCCCTCGCAAACGAGCGCGCCCGATGCCATGACGAACACCCGCCGGCAGAGCTGCGACACGAGTTCCATGTTGTGCTCCACGATCAAGAAGGTGAGCCCAAGACGGTTCAGCGCGTCGATGCGCGCGATGATGATGTCGAGCAATGCCGGGTTGACGCCGGCGGCGGGCTCGTCGAGCAATACCACCGAGGGTTCAGCCATCAACAGCCGCGCGAGTTCCAAGAGTTTGCGTTGCCCGCCGGACAGAACCCGGGCCGGCTGCTGGGCGAGCGGTGCGAGCGCCACGAACTCGAGCAATTCCATGGCGCGCCGAAACACCGTGGCCTCGATGCGCGCGACTTTGCGCGGCCCAAGCCAGTTGGGCCATAAGCGCTCGCCTGCGTGGTGCTGGCGGCCGAGCATGACGTTTTCGACGACGGTCATCTCGGCGAACGGGCGCGGAATCTGAAAAGTCCGTCCCAGTCCGGCTGCCAATCGTGCATGGGCCGGATGGGATCCCACATCACGGCCGCGCAACAACACCTGACCGGCGGTCGGCTGTTGGCCGCCCGCGAGTACGTCGAACAGCGTGGATTTACCGGCTCCGTTCGGACCGATCACTCCCGAGATGTCGCCGCCGGCGAGGGATAAAGAAACGCGGTCCACGACCACTGTCGCACCGAACCGCTTCGATAATGCGATTGTCTGCAGAATCGGCTCGGCGAGTGGTGGTACGGCGGACGATTGAAAATCCTTCATCGGGTGAAACCTTGTAAGCTTAACTTACCCGTCGGCGCGGGCTTCAGCAAGGACCGCGCTGCTGCAACTGTGGAAGAAAGTCATCATGCAAGATCGCGCGCCGCCGGCTCGCCCAACACGACTCGATTTCTTGGCGCTCGCCCTCATGCTTGCCGCCACCGCAGCGCGTGCAGCCGACTGCACGATCACGGTGGGGCTTGTCATGAGCTTGACCGGTGCCGGCGCCGCGTACGGTCAAGCTGCCGCCAAGTCGGTTGAAATGGCTTTTCGTGACATCAACGATGCGGGCGGCGTACACGGTTGCCGCCTGGTGACCGATACCAAGGATTCGCAGAGCCAGGGCATCGTCGCCGTCGACGCCGCGAATCAGCTCGTGCAACTCGAGAAGGTGCCGGTCATCATCGGTGGGATCACCTCGTCGGAGACGATTCCCATCTTGAGTTCGGTCACCGGACCGACGAAGGTATTGCAGGTTTCGCCTGCGGCCTCGTCGCCCACGCTCACCGCGCTCAGCCGCGACCCCAAGACCAACGGCATGTTTTTCAGGACCATCACCTCGGACGCGCTGCAAGGCGCCGTGGCTGCGCGGTACGCCCTCGATCAGGGTCTGCGGCGCTTGGCGGTCATTTACGTCAACGACGACTTCGGGGTTGGTTTGTATGGCGCGTTCGCGCGCTCCTACCAGGCATTGGGTGGAGTGATCGTGTCGCACACCCTCTACAACGAAAAGCAGTCGAGTTACGGGTCGGAGGTGAGCGCGGCATTGACTCAGTCCTGTGATGGTCTTTATCTGATTTCAACGCCCATCGACGGTGCGTTGATCGCCCGGACGTGGATCTCGCAGGGTGGTACCCGGCGGTTCCTGTTGAATGACGGGATGAACAGTGAGGACTTTATCGAGGGCGTGGGAGCCAAATATTTGGCCGACGCCTACGGTACCTCGTCGGGCACCACTCCCAGCGCATCGACCCGGTATTTCAATCTTGAGTTCCCGGCCTTCGCCAAGCTGGACCCCGGCAGCCCCGCGGCGGACCGCGCCTATGATGCCGGCGCAATCGTCGGACTCGCCATCGCCGCTGCCGCCCGACCGGAGCCGGCGGCGATCCGTGCCGGCATTTTCAAAGTGACGGATCCTAAAGGGGTGGTGATTCATGCAGGCAAGGAAGAATTCGTCAAGGGACTCGCCGCTTTGAAGGCAGGCAACCCCATTCGCTACGAGGGCGTCATCGGCGCAGTGGCGTTCGATTCGCGCGGCGACATCACCGGGCCGTTCCGGCTCTGGAGGATCCGAGGAGGCACCGTCACGACCGTCGGTGAGATGAGCGTGGACGATGTCAAAGCTCTGCAAGCGAGGGTGGTCCCATGAATGCCACGGGCGCGCGACGAGCCACTGCCCCCGATCGCTATCGACTGGCGGCGGATCTCGAGATCAGCCGCATCGTCACCGGACTATGGCAGGTTGCCGACATGGAGCGGGACGGCGTGCCACTCGATCGCGAGGCCACCTCGGCGGCGATGCTCGACTATGCGCGCGCGGGCTTCGACAGTTTCGACATGGCCGATCACTATGGCAGCGCCGAACTCATCACCGGCCGGTTTCTCGCGCGCGTGCGCGCCGGTGAACTTGGTGAGGGGTCTCAGCCAAGCGCTTCGCAGCCCACCGAGGGGCATATTCGGCCCACCGCGTTCACCAAATGGTGTCCATCGCCGGGGCCGATGACGGCGCAAATCGTGCGTGCCGGAGTCGACAGCTGCCGCGAGCGGCTGGGCGTCGACACCATCGATCTTCTGCAATTTCATTGGTGGAGCTTCGATCATCCGAGCTACCTCGATGCTCTGAAAGAACTGGCCATACTCCGACAATCAGGCGTCATCCGTCACATCGGACTTACGAATTTCGATACCGCGCATCTGCGCGTGGTCGTGAAGCATGGCATTCCCATCACCACCAACCAGGTCAGTTTTTCCATGCTCGATCGGCGCGCCGCCGGCGAGATGAGCGCCTTTTGTCTGGAAAACGGCATTAGGCTCCTCGCCTACGGGACGCTCGGCGGAGGATTGATTTCCGAACGCTGGCTTGGCCGCGCCGAACCCGGCGCGGCCGACATCGCCGATTGGAGCAAGATGAAGTACAAGCGCTTCATCGACGCGATCGGCGGTTGGTCGGTGCTTCAGAGCATTCTTCGCGCCTTACAACAGGTAGCGGTCCGCCATGGCGTGTCGGTGCCGAATGTCGCGACTCGGTGGGTGTTGGAACATCCTGCGGTGGCGGCGGTTATAGTCGGCGCCCGCCTCGGCGAGCGCGAGCATCGCGCGGACAACCTGGCGCTTTTTTCGTTCGCTCTGGACGCGGACGACCATGCGGTTCTGGACGACGCTCTGGCGCAGGCGACGCGGCTGGGCGGCGATTGCGGCGATGAATATCGCCGCCCCCCTTTCCTCACGGCCTCCGGCGATCTGACGCATCACTTGCAGTCCATGCCGCCCGCCTTTGAAGCGACGCCGGTACCCGGTCGCCCTCATCGCCGGCGGGTATCGAGCGACAGCGTGTGGGAAGGCATCTGTGGTTACAGCCGCGCGCTGCGAATTGGCGACCGCGTGTTAGTGAGCGGCACCACGGCAACGAACGGTGCGGGAGAAGTTGTCTGCCCCGGCGATCCGGCCGGACAGACGGTATTCGTCCTCGATAAGATCAGCGCGAGCCTCAAGGCGTTGGGTGCCACCCTCGAAGACGTCGTTCGTAGTCGCATTTACCTCAAGGATGCGGATCATTGGGAGGCGGTTTCGCGGGTCCACGGCCGCTATCTCGGGGATATTCGTCCGGCCAACACCATGCTGGAGGTATCGCGCCTGATTGGCGAGTATTTGGTGGAGATCGAGGTGGAGGCGGTGGTTGATCAATCATGAACAAATTTAACTCGATTGCATTGCTCTGCCTCTGCGCAGTCCTGTACGCCGCATACCCCGTCCATGCTGCCGCCGCGCCACCACCGCTGCTCGTCGATCTGGACGCATTCGATGCCGCCAAGAAGAAGATCGCGCTCCCCGATGGCGAAGATCTGGCCTACATCGACATGGGCAACCCCGCGGGCAAACCGGTGGTGCTCATTCACGGTTACACCGACAACGCACGCGATTGGGTGCCCCTGGTGCCCTACCTCTCGAAGGACTTTCGACTGATTCTGGTGGACATTCGCGGCCATGGCCAATCCGGCAAGCCGGAGTGCTGCTACACCCGCCTGGACTTCGCCTACGACATCAAGCTGTTGCTCGATGCGCTCGAGGTCGAGCGAGCCGACATCGTCGGGCATTCCTTGGGCAGCATCATCGCCCAAACCTTCGCCGAATACTGGCCGGAACGCACCGACCGAGTGGTGCTGATAGCCTCCACCGGGGGCCTGCCGCCCGGCAGTCGGCACAAGCCGCAGTTCGACTTCGCGGCCGAAATTGCCAAGCTCAAGGAACCCATCGATCCTGACTCGCCCTTCATGATCGCGTGGTGGGACTCGCCAACGCCGGTCGATCAGGACTTCATCCGGCGGCAGCGTAAAGACGCCGCGGGAATTCCGCTTCGAGTATGGCTCGCGGTGCTCGATCAGGGACTGCCCATGCAGACCGCTTATGCCGAATTGCAGCGCACGCTGCCGCGGCTCAAAGCGCCGACGTTGCTCATTTGGGGCAGCAAGGATCCCATCATGGAAGAACCGATGCGTCAAAGCCTGCGCAGCGCTTTACCCAATGCCAAGGTCAAAATTTACCCGGGCTTGGGTCATAACCCGTTTTGGGAAGACCCGCGCGGCGTGGCCGACGTCATCAACGACTTTCTGACGCCCTAAAGCACGGCTCCCGGCCTTGGCGTCAAGTCAACCTCGGCCAGCGTCGGTCGGCCGAGGGGCGCCGCATCGGCAACGTTGCCGGGATCAAGTCCCAAGTCGGCGTTGCTCGCGCGGGTTTGGTCCGCCTCGAGGTCGAGCGAGCGGCACGCCCAGATATAGACGATGGCGGCCACCGGCAAGCCCACCAGCATGGCGATGTCGGCACCGCCCAGTGCTCTTGCCACCGGCCCCTTGTAAAGGTCGGTGCTGAAGAACGGGATCATGACGACGAAGCCGATGCCATAAGCGAGCAAACCACGCCAACTCCAGCGACCGTACATGCCGTTGGGATTGAAGATCTCGCGCACCGAATAGTGACCCTTGCGCACGACGTAGAAGTCCACCAGGTTGATCGCCGTCCAGGGCGTGAATAGATACAGCAACACCGACAGAAACTCGCCGAATCGCGCGATGAAATTCTCCGACGAGGGCAGCGCGATGCCGCAGGCAACGACCAGCGCGACCACCAGCGTGAACACCCGCTTGGCCAGCGTCGGGCGACTGGGCCGCACGGAATCCGCGACGCTCAGCAGCGTGAGCGACGCCCCATAGAAATTCAGCGACGTGATGGTGAGCAAACCCAGCAGCGAGCACAGCAACAACGGCTTGCCGAATCCGGGCAGTACCTGATCGGCGGCAACCCGCAAGGCGGTGGCAACCTCGAGTTGGGGATAGAGTGCCGCCGACAAAGTGCCCACCAGCATGGTCCACGCGCCCCCCAGGAAGCCACCCAGGAACGTCCACCAGAATGAAGCGCTCACCCCGACATCCCGCGGCAGATAGCGTGAATAATCGGACACGTAAATCGACCAGGCGATTTGATAGGACGCCGCGGCGAAGAACTGCGCAAGGAAGGGTACCGGGCGAAAATTGGCGCTATCGAGCTGCGTCGCGGGTATGTCGCCCCGGGCCAGAATGGCCACTGTGAATACCAGCAGCGCGCCGATCAGCACATAGGCGATCCAACGCTGCGCGAGATGGATGAGATCGTAGCCGACCACCGCCAGCGACACGGCAAGCAAGGCAAACACCAGCATGGTGGGGCGTCGCTCGGTGCCGAACAAATCGTGCATGGTCTGCGCCGCGAGAATCTGGTTGAAGGCGTTGAAACCGATGTAGGCAATGAGCGCCACACCCCACACCAGGAGCGCGCCCACATAGCCGAATTGCGGGCGCGATTGGATCATTTGCGGCAGACCCAGCTGCGGTCCTTGGGTCGAATGAAACGCCATGAAGAAAGTGCCGAAGGCGCCGCCCAAGACGACGGCGATCGCCATCCAGAGCAGGTTGCCACCGAGTGCAACACCCACCACGCCGGTGGCGACGGTGGCCAGGTGCGCATCGCCCGAGAACCAGACCGGCCACAAATGCCAGACCTTGCCGTGTCGCTCGGCGATGGGCACGTAGTCGATCGAGCGTCTCTCGATCAGCCGGTCACCGAGTCTGGAATCCATGGCAGGGCACTCATCTCAATAGGATTGAAAAATATTACCACCGATGCCGGGTGTCGGCTGGCGTCCCGTTTCCGATATATTGGCATGATGACTTATCAAGACCTGTTGTCGACGGAACGCTGGAAGACTCGACTGCTGATGTGGCTCGGCGCCTGCGCCGTCGGCTTGGCCGCGGTGGGGTTCGCGAAAATCGCCGATGCGGCGCAAATCGCCCTGCGCCGCATGACCGCCACCTTCGCGCCAACCCCCTGGCTACTGGCACCGATCGGATTTTTCGCCATTGCGTGGCTGACTAGACGATTCTTTCGCGGCGCCGAGGGCAGCGGCATACCGCAGACCATTTTCGCCCAACGGCCCGATGCGGGTGCGATCGGGCAATTGTTCCTCAAACCGCGGGTGGTCGTCGGCCGCGTGGTGTTGGCGGGAATCGGCCTGCTGTGCGGCGGCTCCATCGGCCGGGAAGGACCCACGGTGCATGTGGGGGCCGTCATCATCCACAGCCTGTCTCGCTGGATGCCACATGGGCGCAGCGAAGCGTACCGTCGCTCGATGATCCTCGCGGGCGGCGCCGCCGGGGTGGCGGCGGCGTTCAACACGCCGCTCGCCGGCATTGTCTTCGCCATCGAGGAGTTGTCAAAATCCTTCGAGGAACGCGCCAGCGGCACGACCCTGACCGCGGTGATTCTCGCCGGCGTGGTCGCGATAGCCTTGCTTGGCGACTACAGCTACTTCGGTCAACCGGTCGTCTCTGCAGCACAGGCACAGACGATCACGCTGACGACGCTGCTGCTCGCAGTGCTGTGCGGGTTGCTGGGTGGCGGCGCCAGCCGCGCCACCCTCCTCACTACATTGCGGCTGCCCGGCGCGGTCGGCCGCTTTCGCCGTGAACATCCGGCACTGTTCGCCGGTGTATGCGGCCTGGGGGTGGCTGCGCTCGGGACCTGGACCGGCGGCCTCACCTACGGCACGGGCTACGACGAGGCGCGTTCGATCCTGGTGGGCAACGCCCATCTGCCGTGGATGTACGCACCGGCCCGGGCGCTCGCCACACTCCTCTCTTACCTCAGCGGTATTCCTGCGGGACTGTTGGCGCCTTCTCTGTCGGTGGGCGCCGGCCTCGGCCAGTTCGTCGCGGACCGGCTGCATGAGGCCTCGGCGGTGCCGTTCGCCATTCTCGGCATGTGTGGTTTCCTTGCCGGTATCACCCAAGCGCCCATCACCTCCTTCGTGATCGTCATGGAAATGACCTCGGAGCATGCCATGGTGCTGCCGCTGATGTTGAGCGCCGCGATCGCCACGGCGCTGTCGAGACTGATCTCTCCGCCGCTTTATCAGTCACTCGCCGACCGCTACACCGCCATTTGATCTGCGCTCGGGCGGAAGGCACGCGTCGGCGGGTTGCGCGCCGATCAATATTCGAACTGGTAGGACAGTCCGATGGAGCTGCCGGGGTCATTCTCGGGCGTCGTGCCCTGTGTGGTCGTCGCCGTGCCGTCGCCCAGGCGGGTCTGCAACTTCAGGTGCTTGGTCAGGTCGATATCCACCTGCACCTGGCTCGTGCCCGTGGTGGTCTGTTTCGCCTCGACATAAACCCGCTTCGACACGTAGCGACCGGCAGCGATGGCGGCGCCGGAGGTTTCCGGGGCGCCGGTCGCGCTCGTGGTGGTGTTGGCGCCCACCGTCAAACGATCCAAACCCAGCGTCTTCTGCAGCCTCGTGAGCGGATTCGAGCCACCACCGCCGACACCGGTCAGGGTCGCGAGCGCCGCACCCACCTGCGCCACCTGCAATGCCGACAGCTGAGCTGCAGGTTGACCGAATAACAGCAAGGACATGATCTGGTCCTGAGGCAGTCCTTGTGAATCGGTGAGCGTGAACTGCGGCGCATCGGCCAAACCGCCGATGGTGAGTGTGATGGTGTCATCGGTGACCGAGGTCTGCGCGGTGAAATCGAGGCTGGGATCGAGCTTTTTCTTCAAGCCGGTGCCGTCGAAGCCGACGCGACCCGGTTGGATGAGCGTGAGCTTGTTGCCGGAGACGGTGAAGCTGCCGCGCACCAGATTGAATCCACCGCCCACCTGGGGCTCGTCGGCCGTACCGGTGATCGTGATATCACCGGCCAGTTCCGCATCGAGCCCACGACCTTGAACCAGGACCTCGCGCGGAGCATGGATGACGATGTTCAGATCGACGACGCGCTGGGTATTGGCGGGCGGCGAAACCGCCTGGCCGCGGCGCCGCACGTCGAGCACCGCAATGTCGGGCGGCAGAGAATCCGGAATGCCGATGATGGCCCGGTTGACGCCGATGGTGCCGGTGGCATCCATGTGCTCGAGCAGCGTGCCCACGAGGTGCAAGTTGGTGTCGAGATTCGCGCTGATGATGCTGCTCGTGACCGCCTGCGCATTCTTCGCGGTGAGTGTCAGATCGATGGGAATGCCGTGCTGCAACAAACCCAATGAACCACGCAGATCGACGGTGCCGTTGGCGGCCTTGGCCTTGAAGCTCTTGATTTCGAGGCCACCCTGCGTGCCGCTCACATCGGCGCTGATATCCGTAAGATTCACGCCACGCACAAAGTCACGGATGCTGCCGTTGGCGAGGACGATGTCGCCGCCCACCACCGGCGTGGCCGAATTGCCGGTGACCGAGGCGTCGAGCGTGAGTCCGCCGGCAGCGCGCAGTCCGCGCGCCTCGAGCAGCGGATTCGCAAGACCAAGATCGAGCTTGCCGCCGATCTTCAGATCGAGTGCGCCTCGCGCATTCAACGGCAGCTTGCCGGACACGGTCGCCTGCGAGGTCGAACCGGCGGACAACGCCGCGGTCAGCGTCGCGGCATCATCAGCGAGTTCGGCCTTCGCATGGATGTTAACCGGCGGCAGGCCGGCGGCCGCGTCATCGGCAAAGGTCAGCGTCGTCGCGGCCAGTTGCAGCGAGCCTGCGGGACTCATCAGCGCACCCGTAAGGTCAGCATGCGCCTCGATATTGCCTCCCGCCAACAACTGCGGCACGAAGATGTTCACCAGCGTCGGATCCACGTGCAGCAGCGATGCATGCAGATCCAGTGCGGGCGAAAGCTGCCCGCTCAGCGCGAACACGGCGGAACCCAGGCCGAGTTGCAGATCATCGAGCGCCACGCCATCGGCAAAGCGGAGCCGCGCCGGGCCCAAGGTGTGCGCCGTCTGCCCACGGTAATCGAAGGCGATATTGGTGATTCTGAGTTCACGCCCATCGACGTCCAGGGTCGCCGCCGCGGTCAGCGCCGCAGGCGTTCCGTACAATGAGGGCAAGTTCGACTTCACCTGTAGCGTCACGTCGTTGGCGGGACCCATGGCCGACACATGCAGATCGCCGGCGATCGGGCCGACGACCAAGTGGGCGCCGTCAAGGGTCATTTGCGCGTGGAGGCGGCCGCCGACGGGCGTGAACCCCAGGGAGCCGGTGAGACTGCCCGCGATGTTCGACCCCAGCACCCGGTCGAAATCCCCTAGATCCGCCACGGACAGTCGCATCTGCCCGCGACTGCCGTTGAAATTCGCATCGGTGGTTGCATCGCCTTCGAGGTGCGCGCTCTTCCAATCCGCCTGCTTGACCAGCAGTCGATAATCATGGTCGCCGAGACGATCGAGCTGCGCGTCGACGTTCAGTGATGAGCCGTCGAGCATGCCATGCGCCTGAATCGTGCCGCTCGGCCGGAGCGGCAGACCACGCGCATGCACGCTCGCCTGCAAGTTCCCCATTGCCGACCCGCGCACCGAGAGTTGCGAGGTCGCATCGGCGTCGACTTGCAATGCCGAGGGGGAACCGGCGAGTTGTCCCGACGCCTTTAGCGAACCCGCGAGATCTGCCGAGAGCACCGCGAGATCCGACGAGTCGAGTTGCCATTTCACCTGCAGGTCCTTGATGGGCTCCTGGCCGGCGGCGGCTTCCGGCAGTCGGGTCGCCGCACCACTCGCGCTGACGGTGGTGCCGGAGGCGACCAAGCGCAGGTTCTGTACGCTGATGCGGTCGCCGGCGAGGCCGGCCGACAGGGCGAGCGATGGATGCGCGCCGAGCAGCCGCACCCACTGCGAGGCGCCGGAGGTCAGGTTCATCGCCGCCGTGACCTCCGCGGTATCTTCACGAGAACCCAGTTTGAGATCCGCATCGAGCGTCGCGCTGCCATGCAGATCCTGTCCCGCGAATTCGGCCAGTGGCGCCACATCCGGCAGGCTCACTCGCAGCGTGGCGTCACGGCTGCCGAACGCTGAGGCCACGGTGTTGCCCTGCGCATGGAAATTGAACAGCCGGTGGGAGACCGTCAGATCGGCCGGCCGCAACGCCTGATTGAGGACGACACTGGCGTCCATCGACAGGGGCTCGGCGCCGAGCAGCAGAGGCTTGGGGCCGGGAATGGTCAAACCATCCACAACGGCCTTGACCCCGAGGGTACCCGCATTCGCCGCCAAGTCGGCCCGCAACTTCGTGAAGCCCACTCCGCCGGCCGCGCGCAGATCATCGATTTGTAGATGCCCGCCGGCCTGCGGCGCCGTCCACGGCCCGTGCCAGTCGCCCTTGAGCGCCGCCCGCCCCCAGGATAGATCAGGGCGCGGCGCCAGTGCCGGCGAATCCAGCTGATAATCGAGATCTGCCGCCGCGTGCTCGAAATCGATACGGCCGTGCAGCTCTGCATGCGCGCTGCCCGCATCGACCTGGGCATCGATCTGTTCGGCACTGCGGGGGCCTTGAATCACGATATTCGCCGACAGGGCACCCAAACCCGGCAGCGACAGCAGGTTCTCGAGCGGACCACTCGCCGGTTCGGCGATGCGCAACGTCGCATCGAAGCGGCGCGGATCGAGCAGCGCATGCAGAACATAATCGCCCGCGCCTTCTCGTCGATGTCCTTCCACATCGAGTTGCGCGTCATCGAGCGAGCGTAGCTGCAGCCTGCCGGCCAGTTTGAGGGTGGTATCGGCGCCGACCAGCGGTGCGCCGAGTTCGACCACCGGCAAATCGAATCGGCCCACTTCGATGTGCGGCACGGACGCGCTGCCGCCGCCACCACCGCTGCTGACCGGCGCGCGCGACATGCTGACCCGAGCCGCCTGAAGACGATCGATCTGAATGCGGCGACCGATGAGCGCGCTGGGTGACCAGTCGACCGACACGGAATCCGCGGTCAGCCAGACGCCCTGTCCGTCGGTGAGCGTCAGGCGCTGCAGCGTCAATCGACTGGGAAAGTCTCCGTGAAGCCCCGTCAGCGTGACATACCCCCCGGTCAATTGACGGGTCAGCCGTTCGATGAGCGCCCGGCCCGCATCGGTATTGCCGCCGATCCACACGCTCCCGCCGAGGATCACCATGAGGCCGATCAGCAGCGCCCCCACCCAGGCTGCGCGTTTGCGCCAGGGACGCATCAAAAGGCCTGTCCCAGGCCGACGTACACCTGGAACGCATCATTGCCGTAATTGCTGTGCATCGGCACCCCGAAGTCCACGCGAATCGGACCGATCGAGGTGTAGTAGCGCACGCCGAGTCCCATTCCCACCCGCAATTCGCTGGGGGCTACCTTCAAGGTGGAGGTCGCCTGACCGGCATCGGCAAAGATCGCTCCGCCCCAATTCGCGCCGAAGTGCTTGCGAAATTCGATGCTGCCGGCAATGAGCGCGGTGCCGCCGATGGGTATGCCCGTCGGTTCCTCGACGACCTGCCCGGTCTTGGTGGTGATGGGGGTCGTGAACTGCGGTCCCACATCCTGATAAGCATAACCGCGAATGGTGCCGCTACCGCCGGCATAGAAGCGCTGGTCGGGCGGCAGGCTGAATTCGCCGGCACCTTCGGCGTCACCGGCGACCAGGCGCGCCGCGAGGACATTCTGGCCGGTGTCACCCACCCCGAGGTTACTCAGATCGAAATAGGTCGCCAGCTGAATCTTGGTGATGATGAAGGTGGCATTGGGAGTGCCCAATGACAGCGTCGGCGCGACGCTGAGCGAATCGCGCATTCCATGCGTGGGGTCATCCAGCGGCGAGGCCAGGTGGGTCGAGTCATAGCTCACCGTCAACGGCAGCGCCAGCAACGTGTAGTCCCGCGTCACCTCGTCCTGCAGGATCTGCTCGCGCTCGGCCGTGACGCCGACGCTCACGCTCCACACCGTCGAAAGTCTGCGGCCGAGGGTCGCCCCGCTGGTGACGGCCTTTTGATCATAGGCAGGCAGATTCTCTTTGATGGCGCCGAGCGACAACTGCAGGGATTGATCACGATGACCGAAGTCGGGCAGCGTCAATTTAGCGTTCACGTCATAGCCCACGCCTGTCGTGTTGCTGCCGCCAAAGTTGATGGCGGTGGCGCTGAGGCTCAATTGTTCGGCATTGCCGAACACGTTGCGGTCGGTCCAGGTGGCGCCGCCACTGCCGCCCAGGTCACTCGAATAGGCGGAATTCAGCGAGATCTGATGACGCTTCTTCTCATGCAGGATGAAGGTGAGGGGCACCCCGCCGGAATCATCGACCGCTTTACCCACCTCGACGCTCGCCGCCGCGAAAGGGCCCAGGGTCAACAGGTCGCGCCGGGCGGCCTCGATTCGCGTCGGGTTGAAAAGCTCGCCGCTATGCACGGTGAGCCGGCGCCGCACCAGCGGCTCATGCACCCGGCCGAGTCCCTCGAGCAGGATGTGACCGATATTGACCTTCGCTCCCGGGCTCACCTTGAACGTCACATCGAGCAGCGGCTGCGTGGCATCCTCGTAGGCCACCGGCGTACCGACCGTGGCGAAGGCATAGCCTTGGGATTGCAGCACCGACTGCAGATGGGCGCCTGCGGCGAGTACCTCGGACGCCACCGCCGGCGCGCCGGATTTCAACGTGAAAGCCGACGCCGCGGAGGCCGGTATGTCGCCGTCGATGCTGACCTTGCCCAGGTGGTACAAGGGACCGAGCGTGAAGCTTACGACGACGTGCGCTTCCTTGTCCTTCGGCAGCGCATTGACCGCATCGCCAAGCCCGGGATTGTTGAGTCCCAGCCCGTCGATGGTGATGTTCACCGCTGATTGATAGTAGCCGAAGCTCTCCAGTACCGTCTTCAGACGGTCCACTTCACCACGCGCACGAGCGATCAGACCGAAAGGACCCACCGGTGCGCTCTTGCGCAAGCCGAGCAGATCCGACGTGGCGCGCAAATCCGCGTCGAGTTCACCGTTGCCCGTTGCCGTAAGCTCGACGCGATAGGCCTGCGGATCAGCCGCGAGCGCCGCAAGGCTCGAGCATAGCGTTACAAACAAGCAGAGGATTCGTGGAATACCGGCACGCATCGCGAAGCGGAGTCTACAGGGTGCCCCTCGAGCCGGCACGCAATCCCGGCCACCGCGATCGCGCAGGCGCATTCCTACGCCGGCCCCCGTATAAGCCCACGATCCGAATCGATATTGCGTGATAGCATGTCGGTGACATGGCCTCGGTTATCGTTTGTCACGCCTGCGATCTAGCCCACCGACGCGACGCCGTCCTGCCGGCCGCACGCGTCCGCTGCGTTCGCTGCGGCGCAGAGCTCTATCGCACCAATGCCGTCAGCATCGACAATGCGCTGGCGCTCGTCGTCAGTGCCGCCGTGTTATTCGCGTTGAGCAATTCCTATCCCATGGTGACGCTGGAGCTCAATGGCAGTTTTCGCGATACGACGCTGCTCGGGGCCGCGATCGGGCTGTATTCCCAAGGCTATGCGCCGGTGGCGGCGCTCGTGCTGCTGACCAGCCTGCTCGCGCCTTTGCTGGAGATCGTCGCCTTGTTCTACCTGTTGATCCCTTTGCGGCGCCGGGCGCGCGCCGAGGCCCAAAACGAGGTCTTTCGCCTGCTGACCCGCTTGCGGCCTTGGGCCATGCCGGAGGTGTTCATGCTCGGCGCCCTGGTGGCGCTGGTCAAACTCGCCGCCTTGGCCAATGTGATTCCCGGCGTGTCGCTCTTTTCTTATGGCGCGCTCATGGTGGTGCTCGCGGCGCTGACCTACGTCGCCCCGGCCGAGCAATTCTGGCACTGGGCCGAGGGCCGGGTGCAGTGACCGGTCTGGTCACCGGGCGAGCGCTCGGTCTGCGGGTATGCGCGCATTGCCGCGCCACCGTGCGCGCCCCCGGTACGGCACCCTGCCTCTGCCCCCGCTGCGGTGGCCGGGTCCATGTCCGCAAACCGAACAGTTTGGCGACCACCGCGGCGCTGCTCGCCACCGCGGCGTTCCTCTACATTCCGGCGAATCTGCTGCCGGTCATGCACATGAGAACCTTCTTCGACGTCGAGGACGACACCATCCTGTCCGGCGTGCTCACGTTGATTCAGGAAGGCGAATGGCCGCTGGCGCTGTTGGTATTCGTCGCCAGCATCGTCGTACCGCTGCTGAAGATTCTTGCGCTGACCTGGCTGCTCCTGTCGGTATACCGCGGCTGGGGTGGCAACATCCGCGGCCGCAGCAAACTTTTTCGTCTGGTCGAATACATCGGCCGCTGGTCGATGCTCGATGTTTTCGCGATCTCGCTGCTCGTCGCGCTGGTGCAGATCAGTGCGCTCGCCACCATTCAGGTGGGTCTCGGCGCGCTCGCCTTTGGCGCCGTGGTGGTGCTCACCATGCTGGCTGCGCAGTCCTTCGATGAGCGGCTGCTCTGGGATACCGGCGACCGTGGCTGAAGCGAACGGGCCGGTGGCCGACGATCTGCCGCAGGCGCTGCCGGACGCGCCGCGCCGCAACCGGCTGCCGTTCGTCTGGATCTTGCCGGTGCTGGTCATCATCATTGCGGCCGTGGTCGTGGTCCAGCAGAAACTGGACCAGGGACCTTCCATCGACATCAACTTTGAAAGCGCCGATGGGATCGAGGCGAACAAGACCAAGATCCGTTACAAGGATGTCGACATCGGCGACGTCACCGACATTCATGTCTCCAAGGACCGCAAACAGGTGGTCGTCACGGCGCGCATACACAACGACGCCAGCGACTATCTGGTCGAGGACACTCGCTTCTGGGTGGTCAGGCCGCGGTTCGCGGGCGGCAATGTCTCGGGCTTGGCGACGCTCGTGTCCGGCGCCTACATCAGCGTCGATGTGGGACATTCGACCGTCAAGCGCCGCACCTTCGACGGCCTGGAAGTGCCGCCGATCGTGACCTCGGATTTACCCGGGCGGGAATTCGTCCTGCATGCGGACGACATCGGTTCGCTCAGCGTCGGCTCCGGCGTCTATTACCGGCACATCGTCGCCGGACAAGTCGTGGCCTACTCGCTCGATCCCAGCGGCAAGAGTGTCACCATCAAGGTTTTCATCGACAAACCCTATGACGCCTTCGTCACCACGGGAACCCGCTTTTGGCAGGCCAGCGGCATCGACATGTCGATCGATTCGGACGGCGTCAAACTGCGCACCGAGTCGTTGTCGTCCATCCTCGAGGGCGGCATCGCTTTCCAGTCGTTACCCAACGGGTCGCCGAATGCGCCCGCCGCGCCAGTCGACACGGTCTTTCAACTGTTCGTGGATCGCGAGCGGGCCATGCGTCCCGCCGACACCGAAGTGCGCAGCTTCGTGATGTATTTCAAGGGCTCCCTGCGTGGCCTGTCGGTGGGCGCGCCGGTCGAGTTGCGAGGCATCGCCATCGGCGAGGTGAAGAGCCTGTCGGTCGAATACGACCCCGAGGCCGGCGACCTGCGCTTTCCGGTGCAGGTCGATATCTATCCGCAACGGATCCGCGGTCGGGCGCGGCGCGGCGACCATCCCCTCGGCATGGACGACTCGTCGGATACCGCCGGCAGGACCCTCCTCGATAGTCTCGTGGCCCATGGCATGCGCGCTGAACTGAAGACCGGCAGTCTGCTGACCGGCCAGAAATTCGTGGCGCTCGACTTCCACACTGAAGTGCCGCCCGATCACGTGGGCTGGAATGCCGAGCCGCCGGTCTTCCCGACCACCACCGGCGCCCTTGATGAAATCCAGGATTCGGTGGGCAGCATCGCCAAGAAACTCGACAAAGTGCCTTTCGACCAAATGACCGCCCGGCTGATGACGACCATGGCGACCCTGGATGACACCCTGAAGAAGGCGGACAGCCTGATCGGCCATTTCGACGGCAACACCCTGCCGCAGATCACGGCGACTCTCACCGAAGCGCAGGGTGCCATGGAAAATGCCAAGGAGGTCTTGAACCAGAACTCGCCTCTGCAGACCGACCTCAACAGCACGCTGCTCGAACTGTCGCGCGCCGCCAAATCGGTGAGCGCACTGGTCGATTATCTCGAACGCCATCCCGAGTCGTTGCTGCGCGGTAAACCGAAGGATCCTCCATGAAGCTTAGTCCTCCGATTGACGCGGCGTTGATGCTCTTGGGCGCACTCGCCCTCTCTGCCTGCGCGAGTCAAGCCGATCACTTCTACCTGCTCGACACCCTGCCTGTCGCCGACGGCGGGAAGATTAGCCCGACCAGCCGACCGGTACGCTTGAACCTCACGGTTCCCGGCAGCTTCGACCGTGCCGAGATGGTGCTCGACGATGCGGCCAACGGGGTGGTGATCTACGATCACGAGCGCTGGCCGGCGCCACTCGCCGGCGAGTTCGCGGCGACGCTGGCGCGCGATATCGAACAGCGACGTGCTGACCTGCTGATCGGCGACAGCCGGTTTGACCGCGCCGGCTCGACACCGCTTGACGTCGACGTCGCCATCGTCCAAATCGCCGCCCGGCGCGGCGGCCAGGTGATCCTCGAGGCGCATTGGCGCATCGGCGACCAGATCGGCGGAGATTCGTTCAAGGCACCGGTGGACGGACTGACGTTCGCCGCAGTGGCGCGAGGCTACAGCCAGGCGTTGAGCGAATTGGCCGATACGCTCGCCGCGGCCATCCCCGACACAGCGCCGCCCCGCTCGGCGCTCAAGTAGGAACCGGCCGACACTTTAGCGGGATTGGTCGTCGCTGGCGGCACGCGGCAATGGGAGTAGCGTATGGTCATGCCTACGCTTCATGTCGACAAACCCGCGGCCGATCTTTCGCCCGATGCCGATGAGCGCATCCGTGATTTCCTGAGCCGACACGGCGGTGCCGGGACGCCGTCCGCGCGGGATGAATTGCATCCATCCGGCGACAGCGGTTGGTCGGAAATCTATGCCGCCGACGGCTATGTCCTGCGCTGTGACTGGTCACGCATCGGCAGCCGCGAGGAAATGCGGTTCGCGGAATTGCCACCGGACGATCGCGGCCAGGCGCACTAGGCCGCCAATCGCGGCTGCGCCCGCTAGCCGGGCGACCTGGTCACCCCCGCAGGGTTCGGCTGTAATATGCCAACATGATGAGATCAGCAATCGCCCGCGCGGCCGCTCTCCTGGCATGGCTCATGGCCTCACGGTCACTCTTCGCCGAGACCACAGCTCTGCTTCCCGACCAGGATCCGGCGCGGCTGGAATTCATCGCCGCCATGCAGCGCGTGCACAACCACCAAGCCGAGCCGCCCGACTCTGCGGCCCTCAATGCGTATATTCTGTATGACTACTTGGTGGCGGCGCGTCTGCGCCAAGCGCTCGAGGACAATCCGACGGCAACCCTCGATGACACCATCGACGCCTTCCTGCACGCCCATGGGGCTGCGCCCGTGGGGCGCAGCCTCCGCCATGCGTGGCTGCTGAGTCTCGCCGATCGCGGCCGCTGGGACTTGTTTCTGCCGCGGGCTGCCGAATCCAGCGATCCGCAGTTGATATGCGACCGGCTCGCCGGCCGGTTGGCCACGGGCGACACCGGCGATCTTGCCAAGGCGGCGCTCGAGCGTTGGACCCTCCCCCAGCAACCCCCTGGCGAATGCAAGCCGGTGTTCGCATGGCTGCGCGCTCAGGGCGCGCTCACACCCGCGTTGGCCGAAGCGCGTACCCGCGCGGCATTGGCGGCCGACAATCCGCGACTCGCCGCCGACTTCGTCACCGACGTACCCGAGCCGCAAGCGACGCCGCTGCTGCAATGGGTTCAGCTGGCGGAGTCGCCGCAAGCGCCGCTGGCCTTGCTGGCGCTGAATCCGAACATGCCCGTGGAAGCGGACGCCCTTGCCGCCGGGTTCACCCGCTTGAGCAGCCGCGATTCCGCCGCTGCCGTGAGCCTGCTCCCCGCTTTACTGAAACGTCCGGACATGACGCCGGCGCTCAGCACCCGCTTGCAGCGCGCCGCGGCATTGGGGGCGGCCTACAATCGGGCACCGGGCGCAGTGGCGCTGTTCAGCGCGTTGCCCGATGATCCCAGCGACGGCGCGGTACTGGAGTGGCGGGTTCGCGCCGCCCTCTGGGCGGGGGACTACTCGACAGCGCTCAAATGGCTCGACGGCATGCCGCCCACCCTGGCCGCGCAGCCACGTTGGCGCTACTGGCGAGCACGCACGGTCGCCGTCCTGCAAGGTGCCGAGGCCGCCGCACCGCTCTACGCCGGCATCGCCGGCCTGCGCGACTACTACGGTTATCTCGCGGCGGACCATCTGAATCAGAGCTACAACCTGAACGTTCATCCCTCCCCCGACGATGTCGACCTGCAGGCCGCCCTCGCCGCCGAACCAGGCCTGCTGCGGGCGCACGCACTCTTCGACTGTGAGATGGCCGATGATGCCGGCGTCGAATGGGCGGTGGTCATGAGTAACGAGAAGCCGGCCATCAAAGTTCAGGCCGCGCACCTGGCCTCGCGCTGGGGTTGGTACGCGCAAACCATCGCGACTCTCGCCCAGGCGGGTGATTGGGACGATGTCGCGTTACGCTATCCCCGTCCGTACGCGGCCGACGTGGCCGCGGTGGCGAAGCAGACGGGCGTACCCGGCGATTGGATTTTCGGCATCATGCGCCAAGAGAGCCTGTTTCGGAAGGATGCGGTGTCGCGTGCCGATGCACGCGGCCTGATGCAGATGCAGCCTGCCACCGCCCTGGCGGTGGCCCGTCGCTCGCATTTGCCGCCGCCCACGCGACAGAGCCTGTTCGATCCCAGCGTCGCACTCCCGTTGGGCGCTCTCTACGTGCGCGAACTGTTGGACAAGTATGGCGGCCGGCTCGATCAAACCCTGGCCGCGTACAACGCCGGTCCCATGGCGGTGGCGCGATGGTTGCCGCCGGCGCCGATGGATGCGGACATCTGGATCGAGAACATTCCGTACACTGAGACCCGCGGTTACATCGAACACATCCTCGAGCACATCGTCGCCTTCGCGGTCATGCGTGACGCGACACCGCCAAAGCTCGCCGGCTTGCTGCCGCGCATGATGGAGGATCGCCAGTGAAGATATTGATGGTCGAGGACAATGAGCGCGTCAGTCAGTTCGTGGTCAAGGGGCTGCAGGAAGCCGGCCACACCACCGACCACGCGAGCAACGGCCGCGATGGAATGTTCCTCGCGGCCAGCGAGCCTTACGATGTCATCATAATGGACCGTATGCTGCCCGGCGACATCGAGGGTTTGGCCATCATCGAGGTCCTGCGCAAGGCCGGCAAGAGCACCCCCATTCTCATCTTGAGCGCGCTCGCGGATGTCGATGACCGCATTCGCGGGCTGCGCAGCGGCGGCGATGACTATCTCACCAAACCCTTCGCCTTCGGCGAATTGCTGGCGCGCATCGACGCGTTGCATCGGCGCGCTCATGGCGTGAATCGCGAGGTTCCGCTGACCGTCGGCAACCTGCGCCTGGAGCCGACCACCCGCAAGGTGAACCGCGGCGATCGGCAGATCGCGCTGCAACCGCGCGAGTTCAAGCTGCTCGAGTACCTGATGCGACATGCCGATCAAGTGGTCACCCGCACCATGCTGCTGGAGAACGTCTGGGATTATCACTTCGATCCGCAGACCAACGTCGTTGACGTCCACATCAGCAAATTGCGGCAAAAAATCGATGCCGAGTGCGAGCGTCCGCTGCTGCGCACCGTGCGCAATGCGGGTTATATGATTACCGCCGCGGAATGAGCCGGCCATGGCGCGCATGATCCGCTCTTCGGCGATGACCCTCGCACTCGGCTGCATCCTGCTCGGACTGTCCGCCCTGGTGCTGTTCGCCGCCCCGCTGTGGTACGCGTGGCAGGGAACGATCCGCGAAGGCCGCGCCGAGATCCTGCAGGCCGACTCGCAGCGGCTGACCGATGTCTACCGGCACGACGGCGTCGACGGACTGAAGAGCTTCATCGACGCCCGGATCCGCATGCAAATCGCCGGCGATCGCATCTTGCTGCTGACCGATGCGGCACGTCAGCCGATCGCCGGCAACCTCGCGGCGTGGCCGGATGTGCCGACGCGACCGGGTGACTATCGCGTTCCCGTCGCCATCGGCGATCGCGGCACCGGCGATCATGGCACGCAGGTGGCGCTGGTGCACGTCGCGCAGCTCGGCTCCTACAACCTCTTGGTCGGTCGCGACAACCGCTTGTTCGCACCCCTGGAACAGCGATTTTGGTACGGACTCGCGGGAGCGGTCACCGTCCTGTCCATCGCCGGGTTGATGATCGGCATCATCACCCGCCGCGCCTTGATGACGCGGGTCGACAGCATTCGTCAGACCATCTCGGCCATCATCCACGGCGACCTCAAGCATCGGCTGCCCACCCATCTGCGCGACGATGAACTCAACACGCTGTCGCTGACCATCAACGGCATGCTCGATCAAATCGAGCAATTGGTTCATGGCGTACGCAACGTCTCGAACTCGATCGCCCATGACCTGCGTACGCCGCTCGCCGAGTTGCGCTCGCGACTCGAAGGTCTGGCCACCATCCGCCCGTCCAGCGAAGAAACCTTCGTCGAGATCGACGCTGCCGTCGCCGATGTGGATCGGGTGATTCGCATCTTCGACGCGCTCTTGCGGCTGGCGGAGATCGATGCGGGTCTGCGCCGGTCGGGCTTCGTCTCGGTGGACATCACGGAACTCGCCGCGACCGCGGTCGAGTTCTACGAGCCTGCCGCTGAATTGCTCGGCATCACCCTGACGATTGATTCGGACCGACCCTCACCCGTGCCGGGCGATCCGATTCTGCTCGCCCAGGCCTTGAGCAATCTGATCGACAACGCGCTGAAGTACACGCCCGAGCGGGGAAACATCGCGGTGAGCGTGCGCTCGAGGCCCGCCGGCGCGGTACAGATCGCCGTGACCGACAATGGTCCGGGCATACGCGAATCGGAGAAGGCGAAGGTGGTCGAGCGCTTCTACCGCGGCGATGCCAGTCGCGGCACGCCGGGCGCGGGTCTGGGGTTGAGCCTCGTGCAAGCGGTGGCGAAGTTGCACGGCAGCTCGCTCGAGCTCATCGACTGCGATCCGGGATTGCATGCCGTCATCACCCTGGCGGTCGGACCGTCGGCGGTCGAAAGCAAGAGCGAAATCAATGCACCGCTCACGGCGCCGCCGCCGATCACCGCCAGCGTCACCGCGCCGATTTAATTGATGCTCTGCAATATATCGAGTAACTCACTGATATGTATGATATTTAGATGCTGTACTGAGCTTACGGGTCAGTGATGCCCTACGTCGGTTGGCACATAATGGCGGCTGCCGCATCCGCCCGTCCACTCGTATCCTCAAGTCGTCTTACATCACCAGGAAATTTTCATGGGCAACGACAAAGACAGCAAGCTGCGAGGTCCCAATGTTCGCGGCGCGGATCAGGTGGATGCCGTCGATCATGTGGAGTATGCCGAAAAGCGCAATCCCGATACCGAAGTGCGTCTCGACGCCGAAAAGGACTCGCTCTACGCCGATGGCCTCGACGTCGAGGACGAGTCACTGACACTTGCAGATACCAAGGGCATGAGCAACCGCGGCTGAGGCAGCGCTTGCGGCGCACGACAGCCGCGAAGGCGTGACAGCCACGCGCTCTGCGGGCTACGATGGGCCATGCGTCAGTATTACGGCTTGATCGCATTGACGGCCTCCATCGCGACCACGCTCTTTGCCGACTCGAGCTTTGGTCAAACGCCGGAACAGGCGCAACAATGGCAAGCGCAGAGCGAACAGGCGGCCGCGCTGGAGAAGGCGCGAGTCGAACAACTGGCGCGTGATCGGGCGGCTCGCCGGGCCGACCCGATGTCGTTCGTGCGCACACTGAATCCGATGACCGCCGGCGGGTGGGAGTTTCGTTCGGTCGCCAACGACGGCTCTTGGGCCACGTACAGCACCACCCATCAATTGAAGCGTTCCGGAAAACAAGTGACGCTGTGGCTGCGTCAGGAGTATGCAGAGCCGCAGACCGGCAGCGACGGCAAATACTCGAGCGTGGTGCAAAAGGTGGAATACGATTGCCGCAAGGAACGTCTGCGCACCGTGCTCGCGATCTATTACTCGCAGAACAACCTGGCGGGTAGCGAGGTCACCGAGGAAGCGGACCCGAAGACCGAGCCCTGGAGCGCCATCGTTCCAGGCACTCGCGATGAGTTCAACTACGAATGGGCCTGCGGCGGCGGCAAATAGGTTGCCGCCGCTCGACGGCTATCTCGGGTCGGCCCCGGCGTCACTCGGGTCGACGCCCGCGTCTTTCGGATCGACTTGATAAATGATGCGCGGCGGATCGGCCAAACTCCCGCGTAATCGCTCGGCGATCGCCACCGCCAGCAGCGCGGTCACGAACGCCACCATCACCGTGATGAAAATACCGAAGAAACCGTCCTTTTGCTCTTGATACCAAACTTCCATCCGGCCCATCCGCGTGTGCAGACGCATGGCCCGGTCGGCCCCCGCGAAGGTCACGGCCACATTGACAGTCTCCGCATCGATCGGGGTATATTTGATGAGCCGGCGATAATTCAGATAGCGTAAGGGCAATTCGAATTTGGACATCAGGAGCTTGCGGCGCAGATGCGCGGGTATGATCGAAGAATCGAGACTCTGCAGCTCATCATCCTGTAACCAGTTGCTGCCATCGACGAACGAATGAGCCGAGAGCCAGAGCACCTGATCAGCGGTGACGGTAAACTCTTCGTCGATGCTTTCACGGAAGTAATGCAAGCCGTGAAGGATGCGGTCTTCTTCTCTTCTGCTCATTCCACCAATCCCTGCTCGCCCACTGTGCGCGGCTCGGCGCCCTCATCCGGTTGGCGGTCGGCCGGGTCGTATCGCCGTCGGGCCCCGCGCAGCGCAATCGTTGGTCGCGTGAATCCGCCGAGCGGTAAACCACGAATCTGCCGCCTTATGCGGCCCATCACACTATTTTATCAACTAATGGCCCCGAATAATTTGATGCGGTGACGGATCTGATATACAACAGTGTCAAGAGTGTCGAAAAGAGTCGCGCTTTACTCAAGCTCATATGTGCGGAAGCTTAAGAGTCGATGCCGATAGTGCCCAGTCCAATTCCCGAGTGGAGGTCGACGATGGGAATATCAGAGCTTAGGTCAGAATCCAAATCGCTGGATTTTCTGAACTCGCTGACTGACTTCAGCAAGCAACACCGTGCGCAACGCTGGGAGGGCTCGCTGGGTGACTTCCTCACCCAGGTGCTGCCACAAAATCCGACTGCGTTGGTGCGGACCAGCCATGAATACATCTGGGACATGCTCCTCTGGTACGGTCGGGACGCGCCGGGAACGGACGTGCAGAAGGCGCGCGAGCTGTTCAAACGGGAACTGTTCGGTGTCGACGAACCACTGGGTCGCGTGGTTGATTACTTCAAAGCCGCGGCCGCGGGGTCCGACGTCGGCCGCCGACTGCTTTTGTTGCTCGGCCCGCCCTCGGGGGGGAAATCGACGCTCGCCATTCTGCTCAAGCGGGGCCTCGAGGAGTACAGCCGCACCGATCAAGGCGCGCTGTATGCGATCAAGGGATCGCCGTTGCGCGAATCACCGTTGAATCTCATCCCGACCAGTTTGCGGCCCGAGTTCCGTGAAACCTATGGGGTGGACATCGTCGGTGAAGTCAGCCCATGGGCACGCGACTACGTCGATCGGGAGTGCGATGGGGATTACTTGAAGGTCCCCGTGGAGCGCATCTTTCTCTCGGAAGCGGCTCGCTGCGGCATCGGCACCTACGCTCCCCACGATCCGTCGACCGCCGACATCGCCGACTTGGTCGGTTCGGTTGATCTGTCGAAGGTATCGCATGTCGGTGACGAGGGTGACCCGCGCGCCTGGTCATGGTCGGGAGCGGTCTATGCCGCGAGCCGCGGCGTGCTCGAGATGATCGAGATCCTCAAAGTGAAGCGCGAGTTCCTCTACTTGTTGCTCACCATGACTCAGGAAAAGAACGTCAAGGTGGCGCGGTTCCCGCTGATCTATCTGGATGAGACCATTCTCGCGCACACCAATCTCGCCGAGTTCAACCGCTTCTTGCAGGAGAAAGAGAACGAGGCGTTGCTCGACCGCATGGTCATCATCAAGGTGCCGTATGCACTCTCCTATAAGGACGAGTCGCGCATCTACAAGAAACTCGTCTATGGCGCGCCCGCCTTTCGCAACGTGCACCTCGATCCCCACGTTCTGCACTTGGCGGCCGTCTTCGCCATCTTGACCCGGCACTCCAAACCAGAGCGGGAAGGCCTGGATCTGCCGAAGAAGGTGCGCCTGTTCGCCGGTGAATCCGTCGAAGGCTTCTCTGACACGGAGGCGCAGCGACTGCGTGCTGAATCTCCGGACGAGGGCTTGAGCGGCGTGAGCCCGAGATTCGTGATCAATGCGCTCTCCCAGGCGATTACCCGGGGCAATGCCAAGAGCCTCACCAGCATGGAACTGTTGCTGGCCGTCAAGGATGCGATCGAGAGTGATGCGCGGATGGACGCCAAGCAGAAGAAACTCTGGTTCGATCATCTGGTGACGGCGCGCAAGGAGTTCTACAACCGCTGGGTCAAGGAAGACGTCCATCGAGCCCTGTTTGCCTCCTTCCAGGACGAAGCGCAGCAGTTGCTGGAGAAGTATCTCGATGAAATCGAAGCATCGCTCGATCAGCGTAAAGTAACGGACCCGATGACCGGCGAGAACCGGGCACCGGACGAACGCTTCCTGCGTTCAGTCGAGGAAAAGATCAAGGTCTCCGAATCCGGCAAGCAGTCCTTCCGTCAGGAAGTCATCCGCAAGGCGATGGTGGCCTTCAAGGCCGGCGAGAAATTTCGCCTTGCCAGCCACGCGCGCGTACGCGAAGCAATTGAACAATATCTGTTCGAGGAACGGCGCGATGTGCTGCGGCTGGTGACCTCGACCGCCCGCCCCGACGATGACGCAAGGCAAAAGATATCGGTGGTGCAGGAGCGGCTGGTGAAGGAGTATGGTTACGACGAGCACAGCGCCCAAGAGGCTCTGAACTACGTCACGACCTTACTGTCGCAGGAGTAACACGAGGTGATGGCACCCATATCTGTGAGGGTGACGCGATGACGACGACCTCCGGTGACTCGACCACCGTCAGCGGTTGGTATGAGCTGTTTTCCCGTGGATCGCGCGATTGGTTGCGCCACAGCGAGAAGATACGGGAGGCGGTCCGGGACCATCTGCCACAGATCGTCGCCGACTCCGATATCATCAACGACGGCTCCCGGACGGTGCGGGTGCCCGTGCGGATGCTGGAGCATTACCGCTTCCGTTTACGCGCCGATTCCGAATCCCAAGGTGTGGGTCAGGGAACCGCGAAACCCGGTGACCTGCTGGGACCCGCGAACACCGGCAACAAACAGGGCGGCAAGGGTAACGGCGGCACCGAGCGCGGTGGCCCCGAACTGCTGCTCGAGTTCAAGGTCGACGACATCATCGAATGGATGTGGGAGGAGCTCAAGCTGCCCAACTTGCAGCCGCGCATCGGCCAATCCGAGGAAGCCGAATGGAAACGCGAAGGCTGGGACCGCCGTGGTGCACGCTCGCGCCTCGACCGGCGCCGCTCGGTGAAGGAATCGGTGAAACGGCGCGCACTCGACGCTTCCGCCCCCGCTTTCGTCGACGAGGACCTGCGTTACCGGCAATTGACCCGCAGACGTCAGCCTGCCGTGCGTGCGGCGGTGTTCTTTCTGCTCGACGTATCCGCGAGCATGACCGAGGCCGATCGCCAATTGGCCAAGACTTTTTATTTCTGGGTTGCCGCCGGCCTGCGCCGTGAGTATCGCACGCTCGATATCGTGTTCGTCGCGCATACCACCGAAGCGTGGGAATTCAGCGAAGCGGATTTTTTCAAGGTCGCCGGCAGCGGCGGCACCGTGGCTTCCACCGGCTTTCACAAGGTGAATGAAATCATCAAGGAACGCTTCGACTCGTCGAACTGCAACGTCTACTTGTTCTATGCCTCGGATGGCGACAACGCGGTGGACGACCGCGAACAGGCACGGCTCGAGTTGGAAGGTATCGCCAGGCTGTCGCGTTACGCGGGCTATGTGGAAATCTCGTCCGGTCTGCGCAACAGCCATAGTGAAACCTCCAAACTCTTCGATGCTGTGACGTCGTTGGGTCTGCCGAGCGGCCGCTGCACCATTCGCGACTCCAATGATGTGGTGACCGCGGTCCGTCACTTCTTCACGCTCGAGTCTCAGGCGGCCAGCGCCGATGCCGCCGGTGTCGGCCCATGAAGGCGGATTGGCGCGGCCATCTGCCCCGACTCGAGGACTTGGCGCGCAGCCTGGGCCTTGACTGGTCGCCGGTTATCTTCGAAGCGGTTCCGGACAGTTTCATGACCGAAATCGCGGTGTACGGACTGCCCGTCCGCATGCCCCACTGGTCCTTCGGCGCGCGCTATATTTATCAGCTGCTGCAGCGTCACATGGGTTATTCGCGTCTGTTCGAGGTGGTTTTCCCTGGCAACCCCGGGCGCGCCTATCTGGCCGCCAGTAACGGCTTGGCCGATAACACGCTGGTAGCCGCCCATGTCCTCGGCCATGCGGATTTTTCCAAGAACAACCTGCTTTTTCGCCGCTCCCAGGACCAGGGCAGCGAACACATCATCGAGCATGCCGCCAGCCACGCTCGCCAGATCGAATGCGATATCGAGGCGCACGGCTTCACGGCCGTTGAAAAGGTGCTGGACGCCGCGCTCTCGCTCGAGCAATACATCGACCTTGACCGCGGTCTTCGCCGCGAACGCTACGAGGAATATCTATCCCCGAAGCCGAGTCCGGTCGATGATTCCTTCCGCTCGCGATTTGCGACTCTCGACGGCGAAGACAAGCTGCCCTTACACGCGCGCCGTCAACGGGCGCCCCTGCCGCCGCACCCCGAGAAGGACCTGCTCTGGTTCATCGCCACCTATGCGCCGGAGATGGAAAGTTGGGAGCGCGACATCTTCCTCGCGGTGCGTGAGGAGTCGTTCTATTTTTATCCCGTGTACGCAACTCAGACCATGAATGAGGGTTGGGCCTCCTACTGGCACGCGCGTCTGCTGCGGGAGGCGGACTTCATTCCCCAGGACACCTATCTCGACGCGATCAAGTGCCATTCCGATGTGGTGCGGCCGGTGGCGGCCGAGGAACAGATCGCCCTCTCCGTCAATCCTTACCATCTGGGATTCACGCTCTGGGAAGAAATCATCAAGCAGGGCGGCGTCAATGCCGCCCGTCAAATCATGCGCGAAGACGATGACTTCAGTTTTCTACGGAATAACCTGACGCGGGAACTGGCCACCGATATGGGTTTGTTTCGCTACAAGAAGCAGGCCAACGGACCGGTCAAGGTGCTGGCCGAGGACATCGACGAATTGCGTGAAACCCTGCTGCATGACAAGTACAACTTCGGCGCACCGCGAGTTGCGGTTGCCGAAGTGCGCAGCGACGGCACGTTGGTGCTGGAGCACAACAGCGACATCGACAAGCGCGGCTTGGACATCGAGACGGCCCGCAAGGTGCTGGCCTATGTCACCCATGTGTGGCGGCGTCCCGTGATTCTGCGCACCATCGACGCCTCGGCCAAACCCGTTCAAGTATTGGCGGATCCGGCCGCAGCTTAAAGGATGTCGCTGGTATCAGGGCCATGCGGGCGCAACTCGATGCGCGGCGTCCAACTTCCATCGGCGATGCAGCCGCGAACGTGCGCCGCGACATCCCTGAGCGTGGCGAACCAGACGCCGCCGCGATCCAACATCCTGCCGATCATCGCATGGCTCATGCGCCATCGAGCCAGCCGGCCCGAGAGGAAAGGATGCCAGACAGGCACCCAGTGTCCGCCGAAGTCCCACATCGCCTCGAATTCATCCCACCAGGTCGCCCATGCGGCGGCGGGAGACTGGATCGGCATCTGAAAATCGAGATCGATGCTGTGCATGAAGGGCGGCCAGTCATCCATCGCCCAATGCGACGGCAACTCCAACAGCCGTCCGCGTGAGGTATGCAGCAGGTACGGTACGTCGTCGCCCATCAGCGATGCATCGTATTGGATGCCGGCTTCGAGCAACAGCTCCGCCGATCGATCCGAGAAATTATAGAGTGGCGCGCGCCATCCCGCTGCCGGCTCGCCGCTGATGGCCTGCAACGCCGACAGACTGCGCCGCAACCAACGCCGTTCATCGTCGTCCGACAGTTCGTTGGGATGCTCATGCACGTAGCCGTGCGCCGAGACCTCATGTCCGTCGCGAATCATGGCCTCGACCGCATAGGGATAGCGCTCGGCACACCATGCCGGCACGAAAAACGTCTGCCGAATCCCGTAGTGCCGGTAGCTGTCGAGAATTCTCGGCACCGCGACATCGGGCCCGTAGCGCAGCATGGACGCCGTCGACACCATGCTGTGCGCACGCTTCGGATGCGCGATCTTCAAGATGCTTTCCGCATCCATGTCGAAGGTGAACGACACCGCGCAGCGCGCACCATTCGGCCAGGGCACGGGATTCGCGATCATCGCTTGGTCTTGCCGCCGTCGACGCTCCAGATGGCCGTAGCGATGCCGCCCGCCGCTCCCGTGACCACGGCCCGTCTTCCATCGAGTTGCATCAGATCACCGTGAGGAATGACACGCCGTGGGCACCGACGAAGGCATCGGCGCGACCGGCGCCGACTCCGGGTACTCCATAGTCATCGGAACACACGCGGCGTACCCGGTTGCGATGCCAGGTGCGCAGCAATTCGCGAAGCGGCATCACGCCGGGCGTGCCCGCAGCATACAAGGTCCGATGATAGCCGGGCAGCTTGTACCAGGGCACCGAGGGTTTCTGATGGTGCGCGTTGTGATAGCCAAAATTCAGCGTCAGCAGGTTGAGCCACGGGAACCGCCGCGAAATCACGTTGGAGTAGGTATTCGCTTGCTCGTAGGCGCGGTCGCGGCCTTGCAGCGGTATGGCCTGACTCGCCTCGACGAAATACTGTTCGAACGTATGATGAAAGGCATCGAAGAAGTTGAGCACATGCAACAGCAGCGCGTACGACAACAGGTAGAGAAGCAGCGCCTTGACGGACCACAACCCGAGTGCGAGCAACAGCAGGCCGCGCACCAGCAGCATCGATGCCGCCCGCGGCAGATGACGGCGCTGCGACGGGTCAAAGAACGGGCGCCAAACGACTTGAAGATGCATCACCACCTCGGTCGCCGGGACGTAGCACCATTCCGACCATTCCAACAGTCGTCGCAGACCGGCATGACGCTGCATCAATCCCTTGAAATCGAAGCAGGTCAGATCGGCGCGATCCACATGATGCCGGATATGCATGTGGCGGATGCGTTCGAAAGAGGCATAGGACGAACCGGCGATGAAACTCATCGCCTCACCCGCCGCGGCGTTGGCGGAACGCCCGGCGAACAGCGTCTGATGGGCTGCCTCATGGACCAGATACGCCGCGAGAACCATCACCTGCGCGCAGAGGAGCACCCCGATGACGTTTAACGGTGTCGATGTCGCGCCCATGGCTAAGAACGATCCGAGCCAGCCCAAAGTGACCCAGGACAGCACCCCCGTGTTCGCCCAGGCCGCTGCCCGATCCCGGAATAGGCGACTCGACGCTTCGACGACCTCACCCATCAGGAGCCTTTCCGCCAACGATCCTGCAGGGCCGGCAGGGGACCTTGCTTGCCCGTGATGTGTTCCGGCGTGATGGCATAGACGATGGTCTTGTCGAGACGCGGAAACGATCCCCGCTCCCGACCCCATGACTCAGGCGGCGCATACTTGGTCATGAACATGGAGTAGAACTCGATTTTCTCGGCTTCTTCCTCGATGACGCGAATGCGCCCGAACAGCACGATGGAGCGATAGGACACCGAGGTATCGCATTCCACCGGCCCATAGGGGAACACCTCGCCGGCCTCATCCACCTCGAAACTGACCCGGTCGCAGTGACGCACATTGGTCAAGAAATGCCCTTCGACTCTCGCCGTGTGCACGTAGACGTGGCCGCGCAACCAGATGAACAGGTTCGGCACCACATAGGGGTAACCATCCGGACCCACGGTGGCCGTTCGTCCACAAAACGCGTTGCCGAGAAATCCGTCGACCTCCGACGCGGTCATCACTTTGTCGGCGCGTCGCAATCGACCGCGCCGGAGCGGTTCGTTCGCCGTGTCGGCATCGTTTGCAGTCGGAGTGCTCATGTGATCGGAAGCTTACCGATTGCGGCGGATGCGGGCAATGATACCGCCGGTCACATCTGCTTGAATTGCTCGACGAAGCTCCGGCTGACGGTGAGCACATCGGCATGGTCACGCAGATAGAGCTGGGATCGTCCGAGAAGATCTCGCTCGATCCGCTCCACCGCGCGGAGGTTGACGATGACGCTGCGGTGGATCTGGACGAAGTACCGGGGATTGAGCTGCTCCAACAACTCTTTCAACGACGTCCGCAGCAGATGCCGTTCCGTTGCGGTAACCACCTCCGTGTACTTGTCGCCGGAGCGAAAATACAGCACCTCGCTGACGCGAACCAGGCGGGTGGTGTCGGCCAGTTTCACCGTCAGCCATTCGAGCGAGGCGGCCGGTGCCTTGAATTGCGGTAGGACGCTCGCGGCGGCGTGAGCCGCGGACGGAACGACCTCACGCGAGAGTCGGGCCACGCATTGCGCGAGGCGTTCATCGGTAACCGGTTTCAAGAGATAATCGGCGGCGGCGGTTTCGAAGGCCTTCACCGCATATTCATCATAGGCGGTGACGAATATCACACGCGTGTTGCCGACCACCCGTGCCACCTGCATGCCATCGAGGCCGGGCATGCGAATATCGAGAAAAGCGAAGGTCGGTCGTTTCTCGGCGATGACCCTCACCGCGGCTATGCCGTTGTTGACGATGGCGAGGATTTCGAGCTGCGGCCAGAGCGCCTGCAACCGGGCGGCGAGATTGTCGGCGAGGCGGGGCTCATCGTCGGCAATGACGGCGGTGGGGGACATGCCAGTCTTTTAACCGGACTGCAGTGGAATGCGCAACTCCGCCACCGTGCCATGCGGCTCACGGGCGTGCATGGATAAACGCCCCTGCTCGCCATAGAGACTGCTGAGACGCGCCTGAACATTCGACAGTCCCACCCCCTCGGGCGCGACAGCCGCGATCCCCACCCCGGAATCGATGACCTTCAACTCGAGCACCACCCCGTCGACACGGCACTGTACCTCGATGTCGCCCCCCTCCACCGCCGGTTCGATACCGTGCTTGATGGCATTCTCGACCAGTGGCTGGAGCAGCAGCGGCGGCAGGCGGGCGGTGCCCGCCGCCGTATCGCAGTCGATGCGATAGCGCAATCGCGTGCCCAAGCGGATCCGGGCGATTTCCAAGAGCGAGCGCACGAGGTCGAGCTCCTCGTTCAAGGCATAGCTCGGCTGACGGCTGCGCCTCAGGGTGCCGCGCAGATAGCGGATCAGATGTTCGAGCATCACCTTGCCGAGGGCGGGATCCTCCTCGATGGCGCTTTGCACATGGGCCAGCGTGTTGAACAGAAAATGCGGCTCGATTTGCGCCTGTAACAACCCCAACTCGGCGATCGCCTGCGAGCGTCCCGCCTCGGCGCTGCGGCGCCGTTCGGTCTCCAGTTCCACGCGGTAATTGGCGGCGCGCCAGAATAGAATGATGAAAGCCGTCGCCGATCCGGCGAAGATCAGCGTGCTGATGATCGCCTTCCATTGATTGACCGGATCAGTGGTCCATCCGCCGATGAAGTCGTAGGCGCCGAACAACGCCACCAGCTTGCCGCCGCAGATGACACCGAGCGGGACGGCGACGAGCGTGGAGGCAATCGGTCCGATGCGGCCGCGGGACACGAACCGCAACGCTTCGATGATGAGCCAGATGGAGAAGCCGATGACATTGGAGTCGATCAGCTCTTCCGGGGCGATGGCATAGCGATCTTGCATCAAAGTCAACAAGAGGGCGATGGCCGAACTCACCGTCACGACCAGCACCATGGATACCAATTGCCGGCGCAACGTGCGGCTCCCCCAGGCCATGGCGACACCGGGCTCTGATTTCGCAGGCTTGCTCACAGATAGTAGTCCAAGACCAGCTGCCAGGTTTGGCCGGTCGCGGCGGCCCCGAAGTCGGTGGTCGCACCGCCGACATAGTCCTGCCAGCGTAAGGCAACGTCGATGTGCGACCAGTGGTAGCGCAATTCGGTCCACGGCAACCGGCTGTGATCGATGAGGTCGATGCGCACGAACGCCGCCGCGTCGAGATGGCGGATGATGAGGTCGTTCCAAGACGCATAGACGAAGACGGAATGCTGCGTCGCCAGTTCCTGCTGCGCATTGACGTAATTGCGGTAGACCCCATACTCCTCGAGCGGATCATTGCGCAGCGCATTCCATCCGCCGCGACCGAGCGCGGCACCGTCGTATTCGTACTCGAGGGTCACCGAGAGTTTGTTGGGGGCGCTGTAGGTGAAGCCGGTGGACACGCGTGAGTGCAGCGACTCGCCGTGCTGGAACGAGTCGGCCGGGGTGGGCAACGCCGGCGCGGGCTGCCCTTCGACCGACAGCGGCGCCTGCGTGCCGCGGCCTTGAGACAAGGCCTGTGACAACAGCGAGGCGCTGCGTCCCGCCGAGGCCTCGATGAACGCCACGGTGGAGCTGCCGAGCAGCGCGGTCAGGTCCACGCCCGCCTGCGGCTGACCCGAATCCGTGCCGAACAGCAGCCATTGCGGGCTGATATCGGCGGTGATCCGCTGTGTCAGTGATACGAGCCAGTGCGCTGCGGAATTGGTGGCGCCAAAGTCCGGCGACAACGGCGCCGTACTGGTATTGGTCGACAGACGCGGTGCGTACAGTGCCGTGACGGTGCCGCCGTCCCAGAGCACTTGACCACGGGCCATGACGGTGCCGAGCCGATCATCCCGCAGACTGTTCGGATCGAGCGAGTCCACCGCCCGCACGGCATTGGCGCGAAAGAAATCCGTCGGATTGTAGCCATACGCCACACCCTGGCGGGCGTTGATGCGGCCGGCATCGAACAGCGCGTTCGTCTGTGGTTGCCAGCTTAGGTAAGCCTGCTTCAGTGTGTTGACCTCCTGCGCAGCGTTCCAGGCGCCGGCCCAATCGAGATCGAGCCGATCACCGAAGACCAAGCTGACCGTCGAGGCCAGGCGGCTGTTGTCGCTCACATCCAATGACAGCCGCTGCGCGTCGGCGTCGCCCCGGCTGCTCCGCGCCGCGCCGACCCCACCGCTCTGCTCGGCCCCCACTCCGCCGTTCTGTGTTGCCTCCGTGTATGCCCCTTCGACGAGCACCGCGGCCGCCGCATGCTGAAGCGCCGCGGTACTATCGGCGCCCGGCAACGCCAGCGCCGCGGAGTCGTCGTCAGGCGACTGCGAAGTCATCGGTGTCTGCGGATCCGGGGCGGCGTACGCGGGTAAGCCGACCAGGCAGGAGAGCGCGAACGCCGGCGCACGCATGTTCACTCGGGTTTGAAGTGCGGCAGATAATCGCGTTGCAACCAGCTATCCGGTACGTCATGCCAGGCATAATCCGAGTAACGCATGATGGTCACCCATTGTCGGTCGAGGCCGTCGATGATGACGGTCTCAGTGGGTCGCTCGACCTCCAGTTCACGCTCGTAGCGACGATAGTAGGCGGTTTTCAGCAATTGCCCGCTCTCCGCGTAGAACTTCGATTTGACCGGATGGTTGTTGTCTCGATCGATCCACATCTCGATCCGGTTGTAGGTGACATCCCCGGACACTGCGGTGAGCCCCAGATGATGGCAATGCCGCAGCACGCGATCGCCATCCTCGAGATCCTCCTCACCCAGGAGCTCGGCGTGATAGTCCTTCGCGAGATTCACGGTGACCACATCGCCGTTCGCCGCCTGGCCGAGCAGCCGCTGGCGCGGCGAGATCCGCACGCTCGCCTGGCTCGACGGATCGTAGAACCACAGGTCGTTGCCATTCTTGAGCATGAGCTTGTTGAGATCGCGCGCCGGCGCTTCGAAACGGATCAAGTTCCGATATTGACCGCTGCCCGGCTCGGCCTTGGCGTAGATCTGCAGCGTGCTGGTGTCGGTCTGTCGTCCGTTGTGGTATTCGATCAGCGTCGTCGTCAGACCGAAGGAGCGCTTCGGATTGCGGATGGCATCGGTGGCCGCGAGCACGCCCTGCGCATCGACGGCCGCCGCCGGCGCTTCGGCGGCAGGCGCGGCAGGCGATCCGGTAACCACCAGCGCCAGCCCCATCGCCGCCAGCACTAGAGCCCGCATGCGAAGCTCAGACATGGCGCAGTGCCTCCACGACTTGAAGTTTGGCCGCGCGCCGCGCCGGCCACCAGGCAGACACAAGGGCGACCACCAACAAGCCGAGACCCGTCCCCGATAGCATCCGCCATTCTCCCCAGACACGAACATGCAAGGTGATGGGATGCACTCGTCCCGGGGGAGTCCACGTCAACCCACTGTGATTGATGACCCAGGCGAGGACCAGCGCCACTACCACGCCCAGCAGCGCGCCGAACACGCCGAGCAACAGCGCCTCGCTGATGAACAGTCGGCGGATTCCCCGCCGTCGCTGACCCATGGCGCGCAGCGTACCGATCTCGACGGTGCGTTCGACGACGGCGGCATTCATGGTGTTGCCGACGGTGAACAGCACGATGGCGCCGATCAACACGGCGATGAACCCGAAGATGGCGCTGAACAAGCCGACGGTCTGCCCATAATAGGGGTTGAGCGCCCGAAAATCGTACACCGCCAGCGGCGCACTCTTGAGCGACGAGCGCAGCAATTGCTCGATGCGCTGACGGGCCATGGGAATCTGACCGGTATGGTGCAATTGCAAAGCAATGCCGGTCACCTCCGGCGTGGCGCGACCGTAGAGCAGGCGTTGCGCCGCGCCGAGATGCAGGCCGATGAAGGCGTCGTTGGCCTCCTTCACCCCCAGTTCCTCGGCTTTGGCGACCTGCAAGCGGGCCACATTGGGCGCTCCGCCCGTGGTGGCGGCCAATAATTCGATGTGCGGGCGGGCGCCGGACTCGGTATCGCCCGGCGGCGCATCCGCCGACGCGTCGGGGTACGCCAGACGGGCGACATCGGCCGGCATTTCGGCACCGGCCGGCTGCGGCGCGGCCACCGGTTGGGGACAATCACTCACGTGCAGCGGCGCGCACAGCCGCAGCACCCGGGCCACCCCCGTGCCGATGATGGCGGAATCCTCGCTGGTGCCGGTAAGCGCGAGGGTCTCCGGCGCATCTGGAAATCCATAGTCGTTCCATCGCTGCATGGCATTCTGATCGTCGACCACCACCCCGCTGGCAAATACGGTGCGCGACACGCCGGCGTCGAAATTGCCGGCGATGCCGCCGAACTCGAGCGTCGGCGTGACCACCGTCAACATGGGCGCGAGCACCGGGTCGGCGCGCAGCAAATCGATCACGCGCTGATAGTCCATGATCCCATAGGCCGTGGGATCACCACTGCCATAGAGGAAATAATCCCGATGCTGCAGCTCGAGGTGGCCGCCGCCGCGGACATAGCCGGTCTGCAAGCCGTAGATGATGTTCTGGACATAGCCGCCGAACAACAGAATCGAGACGCTGCCGATCACCATGGCGAAGATGGTGGCGATCGAACGGCGCCGGTTGCGCAGCAAATTACGCAGTGCGAGCAACAGGGTCTTCATGCGTTCGACTCGCCGCGCTGCCGCTGTTCGATGCGCAGGATGCGGCCGTCTTGCAGCACCACGGCATCGTCGGCCTCGGCGAGCACATGCGGATCATGCGAAGAGAAGACGAATGTCGCCTGGTAATCGCGCTGCATCTGCCGCATCAGCGCGATGATCGCCGCACCTGTTTGGCTGTCCAGGTTCGCCGTGGGTTCATCCGCCAGCACCAACTCAGGAGAGGTGGCGAGGGCGCGGGCGATCGCCACCCGTTGGCGTTGGCCGCCCGAGAGCTGTCCCGGCCAGTGCTTCGCGTGGTTCCCGAGCCCCACGGCCGCGAGCAATTCCAGCACCCGCTGTTTGCGCTTTGCCGCCGGCGTGCGGGTCAGCAGCAAGGGATACTCGATGTTTTCGTAGGCCGTCAGCACCGGCAGCAGATTGAAGTTCTGGAACACGAAGCCGATGTGCCGCAAGCGGAAGTCCGACATCGCATCGTCGGACAGTTCGCCGACTCGCTCGCCCGCCACGGTGATGCTGCCGCCGTCCGGCTGATCGATGCAGCCGATCAGGTTGAGCAGCGTGGTCTTGCCGCTGCCCGATGCGCCCGACAGCACCGTGAAGCAGTGCGGTCGAATGCGTAAATTGACGTCGCTGAGAGCGGGCACCTCGACCCGGTCGAGACGGTAGGTTTTTCGCACATTCTCGAGTATCAATGGGTCCATCACGAGGTCTCCTTCGGTCGGGAGCACAATGTAATCCGTTTTCGCAGAGCGGCCCTCGCCCATGCGACGAAGCGACATAGGGGCGGACGAAGCGCGCCGCGCGCGGCGCCGGCTGCAGCGAGCTGTTACCGTCGACGACGAGCTAGGGTGCAGAGCGCAGGAATCGGTACACTTTCGGCACTGGCGTGTCACCCCTCCGGAGAGCCTATGAACGCGGTATCTGTTGACGATTTGACCAAATCAGCCGGCATCCCGGCCGAGCTGCTGGGAACCGATTGACATGCCCGGTATGCGCGCCGCTCGTCTCTACGGTATCGGCGACTTGCGGGTCGAAGGCATCACACCCACCCCGCTCGCGGCGGATTCGGTGCGCGTGCGCGTCGCCGCCGCCGGGGTCTGTGGCTCTGATTTGCACAACTACCGCACCGGCCGATGGATGGCACGACTGCCGACGACACCGGGACACGAATTCGCCGGCGAGGTCGTCGCGGTCGGCGAGGCGGTGACCGACTTCAAAGCGGGCGATCGAGTCGTCGGGGACTCGCGCGTCAATTGCGGCGAATGCCCTCGCTGTCGCAGCGGCCGGACCAACGTCTGCGATCGGATGGGCTATGTCGGCGAGGTCTGCGACGGCGCATTTGCCGAGACCATCGACCTCCCGGCGCGGCGGCTGCTCGCCATTCCCAGCGATGTTTCATTTGCGATGGCCGCACTCTGCGAACCCATGGGTGTAGCCCTACGGGTGGTCAGACGGCTCGACCCACCGCGCGGCGCGCCCATCCTCATCGCCGGCGCGGGACCCATCGGCGGTCTCGCCGCCTTGCTGCTCGACCACCTGGGTTTCGGCCCGCTCGCCATCATCGAGCGGAACGAAGCGCGCGCCCGACGCGTCGCCGAGGTCACCCAGGCGCGCCTCCTCGACGCGAATGCCGCCGCCGTCGCCGAGTTCTGCGGACCCTCGGGTCTCGGCTTCGCCATCGAAGCGACCGGCTCGGCCGAGTTGCTCGGGTTTCTCGTGGACTCGTTGATGGGCGGGGGACGGCTGTCGATGGTGGGCATTTTCACCGGCACGCCCACGCTCGATGCCAACGCCGTCGTCGAGCGCGAGCTGGATATCCGGGGTTGCAGCGTGTTTTGCGGCGAGCAACGCGAAGTACTCGGCATGCTGCCGTCATTGGCATCGCGCCTCGAACGGCTCGTCGCACCGCCCATCCCGCTCGAACAACTGCCGAACGCCTATCGACAGCTCATCAGCGACGGCTCGCCCTATCTCAAAACCTTGGTGGTGCCGTGAGGCTCAAAGAGCCGCGAGCATCCCGCCATCGACGTACAACACCTGGCCGGTAATGTATGCCGCGGCCCGCGAGCAGAGAAACACCGCCGCACCGCCGAGATCATCGCAGCAACCGGCATCGTCGGGTTGGCCGACCGCATCGGGTTGGCCGACTGCATCGAGCTGACCGAAGCGACCCAACGGAATCTTGGCGAGCGTGCGGCGCTGCCACTCCGGATCCTGGTAGAAACCTTCGGTCAAAGCCGTGCGAAAATATCCGGGTCCGATGCCGTTCACCCGGATGCCGCGGCTGGCCCACTCCGCCGCCAAGGCTCGCGTCACGCCGACGAGACCGGCCTTCGAGGCTCCATAGGGAGCCGCACCCGGCACACCCGCCACCGACGTCAATGAGCAGATGTTGACGATGCTGGCGCCCGCCGTCATGCGTCTTGCGGCCGCCTGGGCGGTGAAGAATGCGCCCTTCAAATTGGTGCCGACGATCCGGTCCCAGAGCGCCTCCGTCACGTCCGACGCGGCGCAGAGCTGCTCGACTCCCGCATTGTTGATGAGGATATCGAGTCGGCCTGAGTCGCTCAGCACGCGTGCGAGGACGGCATCGATGCCGGCCGCATCGAGCACATCCGCCCGGTAGCTCGTCGCGATCACGCCCGCACGGGTGAGCTCGAGCGCGCGTGCCGCGACCGCGTCAGCATCACGCCCGAGCAGCGCAACCGCAGCGCCCGCCTTGGCCAACGCGCCGGCGATTGCGCTGCCGATGCCGCCGGCGGCGCCGGTGATCACCGCCACTTTACCGGCCAAGGAGAAAATCTGCTGTTCCAAGGGTTGCCTCGCCCTAACCTGCCGGCTGGTATCACCGGCCGGGTGGCCCGCCCCCGGCCGCCCATGCCACGGATGTTGAGCGCCGCGCATGCACGGCGGTCTGCTCTGGTCTATTCTTGGCAATCATGCGTAGCTTGGCAACTCTGCGTACCACCCTCCTCCTGGCCGAAACGGCCTCAGTCGGCACGTTTCGGTCGGTGTGGACGCCCGTGACGCTGACGCCGCGCTGAAGCCGCCGACCGGTATGTGTCCTGTGGATCCACCCGATGGGGAATTGAGCCCCGGCGACGACAGTAACCCGGCCGAACCGGCGGGCATTGTAACCGGTCTCGCGCCCGGCACCTCGAAGCAGAGGTCCGCGGTCTCGATCGACGGTCTGTCGATCGCCGCCGTAATGCTTGGCGCAGCGTTCGGCGCCTTGCTGCGCTGGTGTCTGGCGACTCTGCTGAATGCCCGATTTTCCAATCTGCCGCCGGGCACGCTGGCGGCGAATATCCTCGGCGGATACCTCATCGGCATCGGCATGGCGGTGTTCGCCGCCTATCCGAAGCTCTCGCCGAAATGGCGGCTGCTGACGATCACCGGTTTCTTGGGGGGCCTCACCACCTTCTCGAGTTTCTCCGCGGAAGTGGCCATCGCCATTCTCAGCGGGCGCGATCCCTGGGCCGTGTGGATCGTCTGCGCCCACGTGATCGGCAGCATCTCGATGACCTTGCTCGGCATCGGCACGGTACGCCTCCTGCGCCGGCGCTCGCAGCCCGGTTAGACGGACAGATTCTCCCGCACGAAGCGCATGTGCTGCCGCATGACATAGAGTTGCTCGGCATGCGAACCGGGGATCTTCAGCGCGATGACGGATTTCTCGATCGCCGTGAGCCGCTCGAGCAAGGCCGCCCGCACTTCCGGCGCGATCGACCCCAAGGACTCGCGCTCCAGTTCCATCAACTGCCGATAGCGACGGTTGATTCGACTCTGAACCCGCCATCCATAGACGGCCGGTAGATAGCGTAGCGCGGGGATGACGACCAGCACGATGGGCAGAAAGACCACCACCGCCCGGTCGAGCAGACTCGCGATCCAGAACGGCAGATAGCGATAGACGAAGCTCTTGCCGGACTTGTAGTAGCGCGCCGCATCGGGGCTGATCGGAAAATCGTGCGCCAGCGGCGTCGGAAACTGGCCGCTGGTCTGCAGCAAGGAAGCGCTGCCGTTCACCTGGGTGGCCGCCTCCAACAGCAGATCCGACAACGCCGGATGCAAGTCGGCATGGGCCAACAGTTCCGCCGTCGGCGCCAGCATGTTGATCGGCGACGCCGGTAGATTTTCGCCCAAATCGAAGGTGCCGGCGGGCAATGCCAGCTTGTTGAGGTAGTGAAAGTGGCGCACGTAGGCGTCGGCCTGCGCGAAATCGAACAATCGCACGCCGGGCGCGTGCAACATTTCGCGCACGGTATCGGACGATGCCGAATCGCCGGTGAGAAAAATGGCGTCGACGGTGCCGTTCAACAACGCCTTGCGCGCCGCCTCGCCCTCGAGATCCAGCAACTGACCATGTTCCTCGATCTCGTTCGCCTGTAGCAGGGCCAGCGCCAACACGCGCGTCCCGCTCCCGGACGGTCCAATGGCGATACGCTGGCCGCGCAGTTGCGAGAGCCGCTCGAGCGGCACGGAATTTCGATAGAAAATCGTCAGCGGCACGTAGAAAACGCTGCCCAACGATTGTAAGTCGCCGATGTCACGGTCAGCGGCGGTGCCGGCTTGCACCAGGGCGATATCGACGACGGAATTCGGCGCGAGCAGTCGATCCAGGTTATCGAGCGACCCTGCGGTGGTCACCACGTTGAGCGTGATGCCGTTACGCGCCAAGATTTGCTGGTAGCGCCGCGCCACCAGATCGAAGCGGCTGCCCGCCGGACCGCTTGCCATGGTGAGTGTGTCGGGCGGCGCCGGCCGGACGAAGTGGAAGGCGACGATGATGGCGACGGCGCTCACCACCAGCGCCGGTCCCACCTGCTTCAAGATGTCGGTCCACAGGAATCTCGGTCGTCCCTGTTTCTCCTCCGCCGTCCCCTCGTCCATTACCCGCAAGACTCCTTCTCTTCGATAATTCAGTATCCCATGGTCGCGCCGCGAACACGACGCCGCCGATTTCGCGACCCCACCCAAAAATGCCACAATGCCGACCGTCCGCAGCCGCTCAAGGTCAGCTCAAGATTTGTCGTGCCCACTGTGATGTCTGCGTTTCGCCTCTTCGGCCTGGGGCTGTTCGGTAGCGCCGGTCTCGCGGCCTGCGGCGGTGGGACGCCCGCCGCCTCCGGTGTGCAACCGGTTTCGGTGGGCACCGCGCTCGCCGCCGAGCAGACCATCACCCGCGGCTTGCAGGATGCTCCGCGCACGCTCGATCCGTCGTTGGCCACCGATACCGTTGGCCAAGACGTCATCGACGATCTGTTCGAGGGACTGACCACCATCGGCCCGGACGGCGGTCTGGCGCCGGGAGTGGCCAGCTCCTGGGAGACCAGCGCCGACGGCAAGACCTGGACCTTCCACCTGCGTCCCGAGGCGCGCTGGTCGAACGGCGATCCGGTGACAGCGGCGGACTTCGTCTATGCCTGGCACCGCCAGGTCGACCCCAAGACAGGGAGCGAGTACGCGCAGGCGTTGGCGCCCATCGTCGGCGCCATGGATATCGCCACGGGCCACGCACCGGTCGAGAATTTGGGTGTCAGCGCACCGGATGCCCACACCTTGCGCGTCTCGCTGATAGCGCCGACGCCCTATCTGTTGGCGTTGGTCGCCGACTCGTATCTTCAGCCCTTGCACCACGCCACCATCGAAAAATTCGGCGACGACTGGTCACGGCCGGAACACATGGTGTCGAACGGGCCCTTCGTGCTGAAGGAGTTCATCATCGGCGATCGCATCACACTCGACAAGAACCCCCGCTACTGGGGCGCCGCCGGCGTGCGTCCCGCCCGGGTGATCTACTACCCCCTCGACAGTGTGATTCAGATCAGCCGTTACCTGGCCGGCGACATCGAGATCTCGGATGTGTTTCAGACCGACCAATTTCAGTGGCTGAAATCCCACCTCGGCGACCAGGTGCATACCGGCCCGTACCTCGGGATTCAGCAGCTCGTCTTCAACATGATCGATGGGCCCTTTGCCCACAACCCGAAACTGCGTGAGGCGCTGTCCATGGCGGTGGATCGCCGCATACTGGCGAACAAGGTGCGCCTCGGCGTCCAGGAGCCGGCATTCTCCATCCTCCCACCCCTCGCCGGCTATCATCAGCCGGTACCGGCGTGGGCGAACTGGAACGATGCCCAGCGTCATGCGGAGGCGCGTCGGCTGTACGCCGCGGCCGGCTATTCAGCGCAAAACCCCCTGCGCGTTCAACTCCTTTATTCCACCGACCCCCAGAATCGCGATCTCTACGATGCAGTCGCGGCAATGTGGCGCACGACGCTCGGCGCCGACGTGCAACCTTACAACGAGGAATTCCGGGTGTACCTCCAGGACGCGGCGTTGCATAAGGCGGTGCTGATGCAGAACTTCTGGATCGGCGACTTCCCCGATCCATTCACCTTCCTGCAGCTCTTCCAGAGCGGTTTCGCACAGAATTTCGGCGGGCTTTCGGATCGACGCTTCGATGCCCTGCTCGCCGCGGCGGCCAACGAGCCCGACAATGAACGTCGCTACCGGCTATTCGAGCAGGCCGAGACCCGGCTCAATGACGAGGCCGACGCGGTCCCGCTCCTCTATTACACGTCGCGTCACCTCATCAAGCCGTATCTTAAAGGTTGGCATTTGAATCTCTTGGACCGCATGCCCTCGCGCTACCTCTATGTGCTGGAACATCAGGGCAACTGATGCTCAAGTTTCTCCTCCGCCGTCTCATGATCGCCATCCCGACGCTGCTGTTGATCGCCACGCTTGCCTTCGGCTTGCTGCATGCCACCCCGGGCGGTCCGTTCGACACCGGTAAACGCATGCCTGCCGCGATCCAGCGCAGCATCGAGGCGAAGTACCACTTGAATGAACCGCTGTGGCGGCAGTACCTGCGCTACCTGGGAGACCTGCTGCATGGCGACCTAGGGCCGTCCTTCCAATACCGCAATACCTCGGTGAACGAATTGATCCGGGTGGGACTGCCGGTGGATATCGAGATCGGCAGCCTCGCCTTAGGGGTGGCGGTCCTGTTCGGCGGCTCGTTGGGGATGATGGCGGCGATCCGGCGCAACACGGCATGGGACACGGTGGCCATGTTTCTTGCGGCGCTCGGCGTGTCGGTGCCGGTGTTCGTCGTCGCGCCACTGCTCATCCTGGTGTTCGCGGTTCAGCTCAACTGGCTGCCGAGCGGTGACTGGCGCTCCGGTGAATTCCGTTACCTGGTGCTGCCGGTGATCGCCCTGTGCCTGCCGTATGTGGCCTACATCGCGCGCATGACGCGGGGCTCGGCGCTCGAGGTGCTGAGCAGTTCCTATATCCGCACTGCGTGGGCCAAGGGACTGCCGCAGAGGAGCGTCATTCTGCGGCATGCGCTGCGGCCGGTGCTGATGCCCCTTGTCTCCTTCCTGGGACCGGCCTTCGCCGGCGTGCTCACCGGATCGATCATCGTCGAATCCGTATTCGGCCTGCCGGGAATCGGCCGGTACTTTCTCACCGGCGCGGTGAACCGGGATTACACCTTGGTGGTGGGCATCACCGTGCTGTACGGCGCCCTCATCATTGCCTTCAACCTGCTCGCGGACCTGTGCTATGCCTGGATCGATCCGCGCGTGCGGCTCGATTCATGAGCGCCGTCATCGATCCCGGCCCGGCGTCGCAGGGTCAGTGGCGGCAATCCTGGCAACGCTTGCAGCGCAGGCCGACCGCGGTGGTCGCGCTGGGGGTGCTCGTCGCGCTGGCTTTGCTGTCCGTGCTGGTGCCGCTCTGCTCAACCTTCGACTTTGCGACGCCCGACTGGGATGCGCTGTACCAGCCACCGAACGCCGCGCACTGGTTCGGCACCGATGGCCTGGGTCGTGATCTCCTGGTGCGCCTGATGTGGGGTTGCCGGATCTCGCTCGCCATCGGCATCACGGCCAGCGTGGTGAGCGTATTGATCGGAGTGTCATGGGGTGCCACCGCCGGCTATGCCGGCGGCACCATCGACGGGTTCATGATGCGCGCCGTGGATATCCTCTACACCGTGCCGTTCATCCCACTGGTGATCGTGCTGACCGTGTTATTCGGCCGTGACTTCCTGCTGGTTTTCATCGCCATCGGCGCCGTCTCCTGGCTCGACATTGCGCGCATCGTGCGCGGTCAAACGCTGTCGATCAAAAATCGCGAATTCATCGAGGCGGCACGCGTGCTCGGCCTCACCACCCCCACCATGCTGTGGCGGCATGTCGTTCCCAATTTGCTCGGCTTGGTCATCATTTACGCCACGCTCACGGTACCCACCGTCATTCTCTTCGAAGCCTTCTTGAGTTTTCTCGGCCTGGGCGTGCATGCGCCCTTGGCCTCGCTGGGCAGCCTGGTATCGGATGGCGCCAGCCACCTGAAGGCGCACCCCTATCTGTTGACGATTCCGGCGCTGTTCCTGACGCTCATCATCGTCTGCTTCAGCTTTCTGGGCGACGGCCTGCGCGATGCGCTCGATCCGCGCGAGGATCGTTGAATGAGTACGCCGCCGATGCTCGTTGCGCCCCTGCTCGAGATTCGCGATCTGAGTGTGACCTACCGCGGCGACGCCGGACCCTTCGATGTCGTCGCCGGCGTCACTCTCGATCTGGCGCCCGGCGAGTTCCTCGGCGTCGTCGGCGAATCGGGTTCGGGCAAGACGCAACTGTTGCTCGCCTTGTTGGGTCTGAATGCCGGCGCCGTATTGCGCGGCAGTATCCGTTACCGCGGCGCCGAGCTGGTCGGCGCCAGGGCCGCCACACTCAACCGCGTACGCGGCGCCAAGATCGCGATGATCTTCCAAGATCCGATGACCGCCTTGAATCCCTACCTCAGCATCGGCACTCAGCTCACCGAAGGTGTGCGTCATCATCAGGGCCTGAGCCGCGCGGCGGCACGCAGGCGTGCGCTCGAGATGCTCGATGCCGTGCACATCACGGAGCCGGAGCGACGCCTCGGGCAGCATCCACATGAGCTGTCGGGCGGCATGCGTCAGCGCGTGGTGATCGCCATGGCCCTCATCACTGAGCCCGACATCATTCTCGCCGACGAGCCCACCACCGCGCTCGACGTCACCGTGCAGGCACAGATACTGACGCTGCTGCGCGAGCTGCGGACCCGTACCGGCGTGGCCGTGATGCTGGTCACCCATGATCTCGGTGTGATCGCCGAAGTCGCGGATCGAGTCGCGGTCATGTACGCCGGACGAGTGGTCGAAACGGCCGATGTGCACACGCTCTTTGCCCACCCACGCCATCCCTACACGGATGCCTTGCGCCGCTCCGTCATACCCTTGTCGGGTGCGCTGCCGGCACGACTGCCGACGATCGGCGGGCTGCCGCCGAATGTCGCGATGTTGCCGCCCGGCTGCGCGTTCGCGCCGCGCTGTGCCTACGCGTTTGCTCGCTGCCCGACGGCACCGCCACCGCTTAGCGCAGTCGCGGCAGGCCACCGCAAGGCCTGTTACTTCGAAGGGACCATGGCGGGAAGGCCATGACGGCCATGAGGGACACGGCGGGCATGGCGGACACGGCGGGCATGGCGCCCATGCTCGCAGCGCAGAATCTTTCCGTCCGCTTTGCGGTACCCGGCACGGCCCGCTGGCTGCGGGCGGTCGATGACGTCAGTTTCACCATCGGTCACGGCGAGACCTTGGGAGTGGTTGGTGAATCCGGCAGCGGCAAATCCACCATCGCCCGTGCCGTGCTGCGCCTGGGCCCGAAAGCGGCCGGCAGCGTGCATTTTCACGGCCGCGATTTGTTGACGCTCGAGGGGCAGGAGCTGCGCGCCATGCGCGAGCATTTGCAGATCATCTTCCAAGATCCGCTCGCCTCACTCGATCCGCGCATGAGCGTCGGCGAGATCATCGCAGAGCCTCTGCGAGAGTTCCGACCCGCTCTGGATCCGGCTTCGAGGCGGACGCAGGTGCTCGCCATGATGGACCGGGTGGGTCTGTTGCCGCGCCATCTCAACCGCTATCCACACGAGTTCTCCGGCGGCCAGGCACAACGTATCGGCATCGCGCGTGCGCTGATGCTAAAGCCCGATCTTCTCGTCTGTGATGAACCGATGTCGGCCCTCGACGCCTCGATCAAGTCGCAGATTGCGAATCTGCTGAAGGATTTGCAGCAGGAGTTGCAGCTCTCGGTGCTGTTCATCGCCCACGATCTCGCCGCGGTGCGGTTCTCCTGCGAGCGCATTCTGGTGCTGTATCTGGGCCGGGTCATGGAGATCGGCTCGCGCGATACGTTGTTTGCCGCACCCCGCCATCCGTACACGCGGGCGCTGCTCGACGCCGTGCCGATTGCCGACCCGGTACTCGCCCGCGCGCAACGCGGCGAACCCTTGCGGGGCGAGATCCCCTCGCCGCTGACGCCGCCCTCGGGCTGCGTTTTCCGCACACGCTGCCCGCTCGCCGAAGCGCGCTGTGCCGCCGAAGTCCCCGAACTGCGCCGCATCGAGGGCAGTGAAGTCGCCTGCCATCGCGCTTAAACGCCATTTGCTGCGATGCGGCATTCGCGCCTTCCCGGCGCCGTGTGCGATGGCTCACTCCCGCGGCGCAGCTGTTAGATTATGGTAGATGATTCGCAGTCGCCGCCGAGCGCAGCTGCGTCTTACCTGGAAACCGCTGCGACGCCATGAACAAGAAACGCTCCTCGAATCACATCCGTTTGACCTCACACCCGGAAGGCGGCAAACCGCTCAAATTTCCGCTCGACTGGGGAGCTTCCACGGCGCAAGCCCGCGGCCCCGTGATCGGCTCCACCACGGCCCGCGATGATCGCAATGTCATCGGCGCCCACGGCGGCGCCTACTCGGTCTACCGGGCACTGGCGGTGTCCTCCGGCACGCTCGATCCAAACGGTCGGCCGGATTTGAAGGACACCGGTCCGGTCATCGACATCGGTCCACACCCGCAGTGGTCGGCGGCGAACAAAATCGTCTCGCTCGATCCCTGGGGTCATCGCGTGACCGTGGATTTCGTGGCGGATATCGAGCAAGGACTCGATATCCGGCCGACGATCGCGATCACCAAGGCGCGCCTGATGTTGCCGGAGGTGCGCGAGGCGATCGAACGCGGTCGGCTCGAGGAGGACGGCGTCGTCGTGCATGCCGGCGGCGAGGTGGGCGTGACCAAAGCGGCGATCGATCCGGTGTGGTACCTGCCGGGCGTCGCCGAGCGCTTCAACGTCACCGAGGCGTCGTTGCGCCGGACGCTGTTCGAGCAGACCGCGGGCATGTACCCGGAATTGGTGACGCGCAGCGACCTGCACGTTTTTCTGCCGCCGATCGGCGGGACCACGTTGTATATCTTCGGCGACCCCGCGGCGCTGCACGATGCGAACAAGAAACTGACCTGCCGAATCCACGACGAGTGCAACGGCTCGGACGTCTTCGGCTCCGACATATGCACCTGCCGCCCCTACCTCACCCACGGCGTCGAGGAGTGCATCCGTGCCGCGCAGGCGGGTGGCGTGGGCTTGATCGTCTACAATCGCAAGGAAGGACGGGCGCTCGGCGAGGTGACGAAATTTCTGGTCTACAACGCCCGCAAGCGACAGCCGGGCGGCGATCAGTCCGCGACCTACTTCGCGCGCACCGAGTGCGTCGCCGGTGTCCAGGACGCGCGCTTCCAACAGCTCATGCCCGACGCCATCCACTGGCTCGGTATCAAGCGCATCGATCGCCTGGTGTCGATGTCGAATCTAAAATACGACGCCCTGGTAGGCAGCGACATCGCCATCGGCGAGCGGGTGCCGCTGCCGGCCGAGCTGGTCCCGCCGGACGCCATGGTCGAGATCGCGGCGAAAAAGGCGGCTGGCTATTTCAGCGGCTCGGACCGGTGACCACGGGATCGCCGGCCGCCGGCTCGGTCGCCGACCGGCTGCTGACGGCCGCCGCCGTGCGCGACAGCGCCGAACGCTTGTTGGCGATTGCCCTTGCCGATGATCTCGAGGATTGGACCGTCGATCTGACGCGTCTGGAGGCGACCGCCGACTTGGTCGCCGAGGTCATCCGGCAGCGCTACCCGCGCCTCGATGTGCCGGTGCATTCACGCTGGCGGCACTTCGTCTTCAACGGACATGATCTGTGGGCGAACATGGCCGCACGTGCCGCTTGGCGCACGCCCGAGGCCGCGGCGCGCGCCGCCTTCGATCTGGTGATCACCTCGGTGCTGCTCGATGCCGGCGCCGGGGTCGGCTGGCGCTTCGAGGATCAGGCCACGGGCCTGTCGGCGGCACGTTCGGAAGGACTCGCCCTGGCCAGTCTGCGTTGGTTCGAGAGCGGCGCTCTGTCCGCGGACTCGGCCGAGCCATGGCGGGTCGACGCGGCGATGCTCGGGCGGGTGGACGCCGTCACCCTGCAGCGCGCCTTTCAGTCTGACGCTGAGAATCCCCTGCTCGGCCTCGACGGTCGCGCGGCACTGCTCAATCGCTTGAGCGCCGCGCTCGAGGCGCGTCCCGAGCTCTTCGCGCGCGACGACTCGCCACGGCCCGGCGGCCTGTACGATGTGCTGCGCGCGCAGGCGGTCGCCGGCGAATTGCCGGCGGCGCAGATTTTGCAAACCTTGCTCGATGCGTTCGGCCCCATCTGGGAGGGCCGCCCGCAATTGCAGGGCGTGGCGCTCGGTGATTGCTGGCCGCATCCGGCGTTGACCGGTAACCGGCCGGAGGATGGTTACGCCGCCCTGCACAAGCTGTCACAATGGCTTGCGTATTCGCTGATCGAACCGCTCGAGACGGCCGGCATCCGGGTGCGAGATGTGGACGGATTGACCGGACTCGCGGAATATCGGAACGGCGGGTTATTCATCGACATGGGTGTGATCAATGCGCGCGAGCCGGCGAAATTGACGACGACACACCGCGTTGCCGACGCCTTCGTGGTGGGCTGGCGATCGCTGACGGTGGCGCTGCTCGATCGCCTCGCGCCCCTCATCCGCTCGCGCCTCGGCATCGACGCCGCGCGTTTTCCACTGGCGCGTGTGCTCGAGGGAGGCACCTGGGCCGCGGGTCGCCGCACGGCGCGCGAAATGCGCGCGGACGGCGGTCCGCCTTTTCATATTTCCAGCGACGGGACGGTATTCTGATGCAAAACGTGACGACGGTGGCTCATCCGCTGGTTCAGCACAAGCTCACGCTCATGCGCGACAAGACCACGTCGACGAAAGGGTTTCGGCAACTGCTGCGCGAAATCGCGACGTTGCTGTGCTACGAGGTGACCCGCGACCTGGTCTTGGGAGAGACGCAGATCGAGACGCCGCTCACCACCATGCAGGCGCCGATCTTGGCCGGCAAGAAATTGGTTTTCGCGCCCATTCTGCGCGCCGGCATGGGTTTGATCGAGGGGATGCTCGATCTGGTCCCGTCGGCGCGGGTGGCGCACATCGGGCTCTATCGGGATCCCGACTCGTTGACGGCCGTCGAGTACTACTTCAAATCGCCGTCGAATCTTGCCGAGCGGCTGGTCATCGTCGTCGACCCGATGCTGGCGACCGGCAATACCGCCGTGGCGGCGGTCGACCGGTTGAAGGAACACGGCGCGGGCGATGTGCGCTTCGTGTGCCTGTTGGCAAGTCCGGTGGGTCTTGCGAATCTCCACGCCCACCATCCTGAGGTACCGGTGTGGACCGCGGCGATCGACCCCGAACTCAACGATCACGGTTACATCCTGCCGGGACTGGGAGACGCGGGCGACCGCCTCTACGGGACGCGCTGACGGACGCGCTGACGGACGCGCGGGCGGCCTCGAGCGGAAAGTCCCGCGCTACTTGGGGTGCAGCGGGTCTTGCAGCTGCGCGTCCGACCAGCCACCGCCCAAGTCACCGATCAGCGACACCGCATCGACCAAGCGACTCTCCTGCACGCTGAGGGCGCTCTGCTGATCGGCGAACTGCGTCTCCTGGGCGAGGGCAACCGTGGTGTAATCGACGGTGCCGGCGGCAAATTCGGCCAACGCAATGTCGGTGGCCCGCCGCGCATCGCGGACGGCAAGTTCCAGCTGCGCCGCCTGCTCGGCGAGAATCCGCAGATTAGAAAGATCGTTCTCCACCGCCTCGAAGGCGTTGAGCACGGTGCCGCGGTAGCTTGCGACTGCCCCTTCATAAGCCGCCCGGGCCGCCTCGACCTCGGCATGCCGCTCGCCGAAGTCGAAGACCGTCTCCGTGCCGGAGGCGCCGATCGACCACACATGATTCGCGGCGTGCAGCAAACCGGCGAGCGGTGACTGCGAAAAGCCCGCGGATGCCGACAGCGGCACCAAAGGGTAGTACGCCGCGACGGCGATGCCGATGGTCGCGTTCTGCGCCTTCATGGTGCGTTCGGCGGCGGCGATGTCCGGCCGCCGCTGCAGCAGGGTCGACGGCACGTCCACCGGCACGGCCGGCAGAGTGGGCATGAGACTGCCATGTGGAATCCTCAGCTCCTCGGGGTTCTTGCCCACCAGCACGCCAATCGCGTGTTCGTACTGCGCGCGGGCGACACCGAGACCGGTGAGCGAGGCCTGGGCGCTCTCCAAGGCGACCTGCGCTGTAAGGACCGCCGAGGGCGGGGTGGCGGTGATGCCCGCATTGCCTTGCGCCTGAGTCACGCTGAGCGCATCGCGATACGCAGCGACAGTCTGCTGCTCGAGATCGATGTCGGCATCGGTAAGCCGCAGCTCGATCAACGTGGTCGCGAGCAGGGTCTGCTCGGCCAGCGTTGCATTCGCCAGGATCGCTTGGTCGGCCTGCGCCGTCGCCGCATTCTCCTCGATCAACCGGCGCACCTGGCCCCACAGATCCGGCGTCCAGCCGGCAGTCCCCTCGAGAGTGGCTGCATTGACCGCCTTGTGACTGCCGGTGACGGTCGCCGCCGACGTGCGCGTCGCCGAACCGCTCAAGCCGATGCTGGGAAAGAGTTCGCTGCGCGCCACCTTCACCTCGGCCAGCGCCTGCTCGTAATTGGCCAGATCCTGCCGCACGGTTTGATTGGACACCGCGACCTGCGGCTCCAATTCATCGAGCAGCGGATCGTGGAAATCGGTCCACCAATCGCCTTTCGGTGCGCCATCCGCCGGCAGCGCCGCGGTCCAGCCGCTGCGCTCGTCATAGGCGGCCGGCACCGGCGCCGTCGGCCGGTGATAGTTGGGTCCCACCAGACACCCGGCCAACGCTGCCGAGAGGCCGATGACCATGCCCGCGCTGATGCTGCTCCGCCCGCTCATACCGTGTCCATGTCCTGCCACCTCGGGTCCGAGAAAGACTTGCGCAGCCGCATGCGCAAGCGATCGAGATACACATAGATGACCGGGGTCGTGTAGAGCGTCACCACCTGACTCAGGATCAGTCCGCCCATGACGGTGATGCCGAGCGGCTGGCGCAGCGACGCACCCTGGCCGATGCCGATCGCCAGCGGCAGCGCGCCTAACACCGCCGCCGCGGTGGTCATCATGATCGGCCGCAGGCGCACGACGGCGGCATCGTGAATCGCCGTCTTCGCATCCATTTGCAGCGTCCGCTGCGAATGGATCGCCACGTCGATCATCATGATGGCGTTTTTCTTGACGATGCCGATCAGCAGGATGATGCCGATCAGGGCGATGACGGAGAACGGTGTGCCGAACAGCAGCAGGGCCAGCGTCGCGCCGATTCCCGCCGATGGCAGGGTGGACAGAATGGTGATCGGATGCACGGTATTCTCATAGAGGACGCCCAGCACGATGTACACCGCGGCGAACGCGGCGAGAATCAACAGCGGCATGCTCGACATGGACTGCGCGTAGACCTGGCCCGCGCCCGCGAAGTTGCCGCGGATCGAGGCCGGCACCCGCAAATCCCGCATCGCCTGGGTGATCGCCGCCGACGCCTGACTCAACGAGCCGCCCGGCGGCAGGTTGAAGGACAGCGTCGCGGCCACCATGCCGTTCTGATGATTCACCTGGGTCGCCGTGTGGTTATTGAAATAGGTGGCAAGAGCGGGCAACGGCACCATGGTCTCCGATGCCGTGCTGTCGGCGCTGCCCGTTGAGCTGCCGCCCTTGCTGTTGGCGATGCTGTTGGTGACCGAATTGGCCTCGGCATCGGCGTTCAATGAATTGGTGCTCGAGGCGCCGCTTGCTCCGGCGCCGACCGCCCTGGGCACCGACACCGGCGAAATGGTCGAACCCGGCGCCTGCGTGGTCTGCGTTCCGCTCGGGTTGCCGGCCGCGGTGCTGAAATAGGTCTGCTTCAGGCCGCTCGGCGATTGCCAATAGCGCGGCGCCACTTCCATCACCACGAAGTACTGATTGAACGGATTGAAAATGGTCGACACGGTGCGCTGGCCGAAGGCGTCATAGAGCACGTTGTCGATCTGGTTCACCTGGAAACCATGGCGGGCCGCGGTCTGGCGGGCGACGGTCACATAGGTCTGCAGCCCGTTCTGCTGCAGATCTGAATTCAGATCGACCAGCTCGCCGCGATGCTTCGACAATTCGTCGAGCAACTTCGGTGCCCACGTGGTGAGCGCCGCGGTATCGTCGCTGGTGAGGGTGAACTGATATTCAGCCGCGGACTGCCGCCCGCCGATGTGCAAATCCTGCACGGCCTGCAGGAACAGCCGCGCGCCCGAGACGCGATTCAACTTCGGCCGCAGACGTTGCACGACCTGGTCCGCCGACAAATGCCGCTGCGCCAGCGGCTTCAATCCCACATAGACATTGGCGTTGTTGAGCGACCGGTTGCCGGTGAAGCCAATCACCGTCGAGACGGCCGGGTCCTGCTGCACGATGTCCTGCAACTGCGCGAGCTTCTTTTCCATCGCCTGGAAGGAGATGCTTTGATCCGCGATGATCTGCCCCATCAAGAGTCCGTTGTCCTGCTCGGGGAAGAACGTCGAGGGTAGGAGCCTGAAGAGAAACACGTTCAATGCAATCAATCCGAGCAAGCCGAGACCGACCAGCAAGGCATGGTCGAGCACCGCGGTCAGCGACCGGGAGTACAGCTGCTTGAAGCGCTCGAAGCCCGCCTCGAACCAGCTTCCCCAGCGCGACTTCTGGTGCACCGCCCGGGGGCGGTCCAACAGATAGGCGCACATGGTCGGCGTCACCGTCAACGACATGAGCAAAGAGAACAGGATGGCGATGGAGAGCGTCACCGCGAACTCATGGAACAACAGCCCGACGATGCCCGGCATCAGGAGGATCGGAATGAACACGGCGATCAGCGACAGGCTCATCGAGATCACGGTGAAGCTGACCTCCGTGCTGCCGCGTAGCGCCGCCTGGCGGGGATCCATGCCGGATTCGATGTAACGGACGACGTTCTCCAGAACCACCACGGCGTCGTCGACCACGAACCCGGTGGCGATGGTGAGCGACATCAGCGACAGATTGTCGAGACTGTAGCCGAGCAGGTACATCGGCCCGAAGCTGCCGATGATGGACAGCGGCAGCACCACGGCCGGGATCAGCGTCGCCCGCCCCGATTGCAGGAAGACGAACACGACGCCGATCACCAGCAGCACCGCGATGAACAGGGTGCGCTCGGTGTCGCTCACCGCCGCGGTCACCGACTGCGAGCGGTCGAGCGCAATATGCATCTGAATGCTGGGCGGCAGGGTGGCCTGCACCGACGGCAGCACCTTCTTGATCTGCGCGACGGTCTGGATGATGTTCGCGCCCGGCAGCGGAAACACCACCACGCCGACGGTGGGCAGCTTGTTGTAGAGGCCGGCATTGCGGATGTTCTCGTTCGAATCCACGACCGCGGCGACGTCGTGCAGCAGCACCGGTGATTGGTTGCGGTAGGCGATGACCAGATTCCGGTAATCGGCCGCCTTGCTCGCCTGATCGTTCGACATCACTTCGAAACGTTGGTCGCCCTGATCGATGTAGCCCTTGGCGCTGTCGGCATTGGCCGCGGCGATCGCGGCGCGAACGTCCTCGAGGCCGATCCCGTAACTGGCGAGCTTGTCGGGCTCGAGTTCCACCCGGACCGCGGGCAGCGCGCTGCCCCCGAGCGTGATCTGCCCGACGCCGTTGATCTGCGCGAGCTGCTGCTGGATCACCGTCGCCGCCGAGTCGTAGAGCTGTGCCGTGGTCAGCGTCGGTGAGGTGAGCGCGAGGATGATGATGGGCGAATCGGCGGGATTGTATTCGCGATACGTGGGGTTGCTGCGCAACGTCGTCGGCAGATCGGCGCGCGCGGCCTGAATCCCCGCCTCGACATCGCGGGCCGCGCCGTTGATGTCCCGGCTCAGCGCGAACTGGACTGTGACCATCGCGGATCCGACCGAATTCGTCGAGGTCAGCTCGGTGACACCGGCAATGGTCGCGAGCCGCCGTTCGAGCGGTTCGGCGACGGTGGCTGCCATGGTCTCCGGGCTCGCTCCCGCCATGGACGCCTGGACGACGATGACCGGGAAAGTCACATCCGGAAGCGGCGCCACCGGCAGATGAAAATACGCCAGCAGACCGGACAGGCCGACGGCGACCGCGAGGAGTGCGGTGGCCACGGGCCGATTGATGAACAGCTCAGGGATGCTCACACCGCACTCTCCGTCGCCGCTGCGGGCGGCTTGCGGCCGAATCGCTGCGCCATCCGGTCGAACAGCAGATAGATCACCGGGGTGGTGAAGAGCGTGAGGACCTGGCTCACCATCAAGCCACCGATGATGGCGACGCCCAAGGGCCTGCGTAGCTCCGCGCCCGTGCCGGTGCCCAGGATCAACGGCAACGCCCCCAGCATGGCGGCCAGCGTGGTCATCAGGATGGGACGGAAACGCAGCAGCGATGCCTGGAAGATGGCCTCGTACGCCGACTTGCCATGCTTGCGCTCGGCATCGAGCGCGAAGTCCACGATCATGATGCCGTTCTTCTTGACGATGCCGATCAACAGCACGATGCCGATGATGCCGATCACATCGAGGTCGCTGCCGGTCAGCATCAGG
>Ga0116226_10000030_pt1 | contig 93248 bp, 74 predicted proteins | sample S1TSphfallax_FD_89692 | JGI IMG/M metagenome (GOLD analysis project Ga0116226, IMG submission 89692) | Host-associated microbial communities from peat moss isolated from Minnesota, USA - S1T2_Fa - Sphagnum fallax MG | ecosystem: Host-associated > Plants > Peat moss > Unclassified | place: USA... | reverse complement strand
GATTGCTTCCTCCGTTCCATCGGCCCGCACGAGACGGACATCGGCCCGCGCCGCCGCGCGTAGCGCTGCAGCTCCATGGGCGCCGCTCAGCCTGTCGGCGAGGGGCAATGAATGTCTGACCGGAGACTGGATTGGCATAGGAAGACCCTTACTCTTTATCCGGAATAACCGGAAGGCCTTTCTAAGGGGCGATGGCGGCTCCCCACGCCCTCCATGGCAACCTCGCTTTCGATTTCGCGTGATTGCTATATGATTGCTGGTGTGATTGCTAGAAAACAGATAGCGCCATAAGCTGTTGTTTAAATTGGTGTCCCCGGCGGGATTCGAACCCACGGCCCCAGGATTAGGAATCCTGTGCTCTATCCTGCTGAGCTACGGAGACACACGGCGCCGCTTTTAGCCCAACTCGGGGCGGCCGTCAGCACCCCCCAGCTTCTCGCATTTGACTGATCGCGGCGCCTCTTTGCGTGGTGGCCTCTGGCGGTGCATGCTCGCGAGCCCACCTCCAGAACCGTTCCACCCCGAAGGCACCCATGATCGACGCCGCGGCGCTGCATCGCGAGATACTGACACTCGATAGCCATATCGACATCCCCTGGCCGACCAGCCCAGACCCGTTCGGGCCCACCGACAGGCATGTCGATCTGCCAAAAATGAAGGCAGGGGGTCTCGATGCCGGGTGTTTTGTTGCCTTCGTGCCGCAAGGGCCGCGAACGCCGGCCGCCTGCCGCGAGGCGGCGGAACGGGCTTTCGCCATGCTCGACACCATTCGCGCCATGGGCGCGACCCGGCACGGCATGACCGCACGGGTCTGCCCGACGGCCGATGCCATACTGGGCGCCAAGGCGGAGAACGCGCTGGCCGTAATACCCTGCGTGGAGAATGGCCACGTGATCGGCGGTGATCTCTCGCTGCTCGCCCGCCTCAAGACGCTTGGGGTGATCTATATCACCATCACCCATAACGGGCACAACCTGCTCGCCGACAGCGCCAATCCAAGGCGCGACCTGGGCGACCAGGAGAGCCTGCATGGCGGGCTCTCCCCCCTCGGGCGCGAGGCGGTGGCGGAGATGAACCGGGTGGGCATCATGGTGGATGTCTCCCATCTGTCCCGCCAATCGATGCTGCAGGCGGTGCAGATTTCGCGGGCGCCGGTGGTTGCCACCCATTCCTGCGCGGCGGCGCTGTGCGAGCATCCGCGCAACCTCGATGACATGCAGCTCGATGCGCTGCGCGATACCGAAGGCCTGGTGCAGATCACCGCCATGCCGCCCTTCCTCCGCCATAAAGGGCGCTCCGATACCGTCACGGTCAGCGATTTCGTGGATCATGTCGATTACGTGGTGAAGCGGATCGGCCTGGGTTATTGCGGCATCAGCTCGGATTTCGATGGTGGCGGCGCCATCACCGGGTGGAGGAATGCCGCGGAAAGCCCGAACATCACCGCGGAACTGGTGCGGCGTGGCTATGGCCATGCAGAAATCGCGGTCCTTTGGGGCGGGAATTTTCTGCGCGTGATGCGGGCTGCCGCCCAAGCCGCCGAAACGGGGGCACGGGAAGCGGCAGATTAATCACGGATAAGAAGAATTTTCTTAATTCTTGTTTTTGAGACTTGCCCGACAAATACAATCCAACTTAAGAGATTTCTAACGCTTCAGCACCGGTATTTCGGTTGAGAGGCGCGCACTGAACCAAGGGTTGCGACGTGGTGTTCCTCCAAAATTCAGTTATTACGCCGTCGATGATCAACCGCAGATTATGGGTGGCTGTTCTGGTCGCTGGCACCGCGCTGTGCGGTTCGGCGCGTCTCGCAGCAGCCGATCCGGTCAATCTGGTCGGGAACGGATCTTTCCAAGATACTATCGGGTTCGACCCGTCGCAGACCGGCAGCGAGGTGACCAATGGTAACCTGACCGACTGGCAGATCAGCGGATGCCTCAGCGGTTGCACGGCGGGGCCGAGCAACCAGTATTCGTTCATCCTGCAATCCGATTACGCGACCAACGGTTTTTATATCAACGAATTCAACGAGCACGATTATTTCTATGGTGGCGGCCCCGGCGCCAGCCCGCAGGGTGGCAATCTCTACGCGGCCGATGGCGGTTTTCAGGTCGGCATGCTGGAACAAACCGTCAAAGGGCTGACGGTCGGTCAGACTTATCAGCTGAGCTTCTTCCAGGCTTCGGCGGAACAAAAGAGTTTTCCGGGCGCCTTCACGGCCTCGTGGGAGGTGGGTTTCGGCAGCCAGACCCAGCAATCCACGGGGATGGTCAATGCCACCGAGGGTTATACGGGATGGGTAAAGGATACGATGGATTTCACCGCCACGGCCGCGGACGAGGTTCTTTGGTTCATGGCGACGTCAACCAATAGCTACCCGCCGTTCCTCCTGCTGGACGGCGTGTCACTCACTCAGGTGCCGGAACCCGCGACGTTTGGCGTGGTTGCGGTGGGGCTCGCCGGCCTGGCGGCCGTGCGCCGGCGACGGCGGGTACCCCAAGTCTGAGGTCCGCGGGCCTGGCACCGTGTCCCCCCGGCGCCAGGCCCAGCAAGGAAAAACCTTTGTTCGCTGACGCGCCCCTTTCCACAAAAATAACCCCAAGACACAAACGTTTTTTGGTTCTTTTTTGCAAAAAAGAACTGCTTCCTTCATGACGCTACTTTCCGACTTTATCGGCCTCGCCTTGAGGCTTCTCGTCGTGCTCGCGGTGCTCGTACCCCTGGAACGCGCCTTCGCCGCGCGCCGGCAGCTTTTCTTCCGCGCCGGATTTCCGACCGACCTCGCCTATTACTTCTTCGCCAATCTGCTGCCCAAAATGCTGCTGGTGGTCCCGCTTTCGGCGCTGATGTGGGCGCTGCACCGGGCGATGCCGGGTGCGTTCTACGGGTTCATGGCGGCGTTGCCGCTGTGGCTGCGGCTTATGGTCGCGATCCTGGCGGGCGAGATCGGTTTCTACTGGGGCCACCGGATCATGCACGAAGTGCCGATGCTGTGGCGCTTCCATGCGATCCATCACAGCGCCGAACAGATGGATTGGCTGGTGAATACGCGGGCCCATCCGGTGGATCTGTTCATCGGGCGCCTGGCCGGGCTCGCGCCGATCTATGCGCTGGGGTTGGCCCAGCCGATGGGCGATCGCGTCGATACGGTGCCGCTGCTGTTTGCGTTGATCGGCAGTTTTTGGGGTTTCTTCGTGCACGCCAATTTGGGCTGGCGGTTCGGCTGGCTGGAGGAGGTGCTGGCGACGCCCGGTTTTCACCATTGGCACCACACGAATGACGGGCCGGAATTCATCGACAAGAATTATGCATCCATGCTTCCGTTCATCGATCGCCTGTTCGGAACGTTCCACCTGCCGCGGCGGGCGCTCCCTCGGGCCTATGGGATTGCGGGGGAAATGCCGGTGGGGTTTGTCGATCAGCTCGTTCATCCTTTAAAGGTTTTGCGTAGGGTGACCCAGCCCGATCCCAAGCCGATGTCTGAGGTACAACTGTCGCAACGGCCGTGACCCAAGAACCGGCTTCGGCGTTTGGGGGGCGATCACTCTCCACCCGGGCTTCCTTGCGCGATGCCGGGCTGTTGCGCCGCATCGGCCCTTGGGCGCTCGGGGCTGCAATCGTGAACGGGGTTGTCGGTGCCGGCATTTTTTCGCTGCCATCCGCAATGTCGGCGGCGGCCGGGGCGCGGGCGCCGCTGGCCTACCTGGCCTGCGCGGTGGCGATGGGCATGGTCGTCACCTGCTTTGCCGAGGCGGGCAGCCGGATGCCGACCAGCGGTGGCGTGTATGGCTATGTCGCCGATGCGTTCGGGGAGTTTGCGGGCTTCATCTGCGGCATGCTCACCTGGATGGCGAGCGTGCTGGCCTGCGGCGGCATCGCGGGGGCGTTTGCGGCAACACTCGGCAGCGTGGTGCCGGCGCTGGCGGGCGGGCCTGGGCGGGCCGCGGTGATCATGGCCGCGATCGGCGGGATCGCCTGGGTCAATCTGCGCGGGGTGCGGGGCGGCGCGGGGCTGGTTTCGGTGTCGACCGTAATCAAGCTGGTGCCCCTGCTGCTGTTCGTGGCGCTGGGCCTAGTCGGGGCGCGCGCGTTGCCACCCTTGCCGTCGGTGCCGCTGTCGGACGGGTTCGCGCGCGCCGTGATTTTAGGGATGTTCGCGTTCAGCGGGATGGAGACGGTGCTGGGCGTGAGCGGCGAAGTGTCGAACCCGCATCGCAGCCTGCCGCAGGCGCTGTTCGGCGCGATGGGGTTCGTGCTGGTGCTGTATGTGGCGATCCAGCTGGTGGCGCAGCGCCTGCTAGGAGCGGATCTGGCGCACCAGGCGGCCCCGCTGGCAGCTGCGGCCTCGCGGGTGAGCCAGGTGGCGGGCGGCGTGCTGGTGGCGGGCGCGGCTGTTTCGATGCTCGGCTGGATCGGCAGCGACATTCTGGGCGCGCCGCGGCTGCTCTTCGCGTTTGCCCGCGATGGATTGCTGCCTGGCGTGCTGGGCCGGGTGCATGCCCGCACCCATGTGCCGTACGTGGCGATTATCCTACATGCGGGCCTGGCCGCGAGCCTGGCCATTTCCGGCAGTTTCACCGGGCTGGTGGTTGCCTCCACGCTGAATACGGCAGGCGTCTATCTGCTAGGATGCGGGGCGGCGTGGGTACTGCACGCGCGCGGCATGCACAGCCACGGGGTGCCGCTGAGCCTGCGAGCGCTGCCAATCGTCGCGTGCCTGGGGATGGCGAGCATGGTGCTGCTGATCGCGGTGGCCGAATATTCTGAAATCATCGGTCTGTTCGCGGTGATCGCGGGGAGTGCGGCACTCTACGCGGTGATGCGCTTTGCGGTGCGGGGCATGGCCCGATAGGGTGGCGGCACAGCGGGGGAGAGCGGCGATGAACGCCCGGTCGGTCAGGAGATTTGTTTTGGTTGTTTGCGTAATGGCCGGAAACAAGGGGTTGGCACTGGCCGACGAGAATCCGCTGCTGGCGCCCCCTGCCCTGCCCTATGGCGCGCCGCCCTTCGACCGCATCACCGATGGCGATTACGCGCCGGCGCTGGATGCTGCAATGAAAGCGCATTCCGCCGAAATCCAGCGCATCGCGGCCTCGCCCATGCCCCCGAGTTTCGAAAACACGATTGTGGCGCTGGAAGGTTCGGGCGCCCTGCTCTCGCGGGTGGCGGCGATCTTCGAGAACATCACGCAGTCCAACACCGATGCGGCGCTGGATGCGATAAAGGACCGTTATGAGCCGCTGCTGCAGGCGCATCAGGATTCGATCTATCTGAACGGGCGTCTGTTTTCCCGCGTCAAGGCACTTTACGAGAGCCGCGCCAACCTCAAGCTGGACGCGAAATCCCGCTACCTGCTGGAACAGATCTATTCCGATTTCGTCCATGCCGGTGCCGCACTGGGGGCGGCGGACCAGGCGCGGCTGCGCACGCTGAACCAGCAGATCAGCAAGCTGCAAACCGTGTTCCAGAAGAAATTGCTGGCCACAACGGCCGATGGCGCAATCGTGGTGGATGGTCGCGCGCAGCTCGCCAGCCTGGGCGAGGATGCGGTGGCCGCCGCGGCACAGGCGGCTGCGCAGCGCGGGCATCCGGGCAAATACGTGCTGCCGCTGCGCAATACCACGCAACAGCCGGTGCTGGCGAAACTCACCGACCGCGCCTTGCGCTCGCGCATCATGGCCGCGTCGGAATCGCGCGGTGATGGCCCGGGAAAAGATGACCAGCGCGACCTGGTGGCGCAACTCGCGAAACTGCGGGCGGACAAGGCGCAGCTTCTCGGATTTGCGAATTTCGCCGCCTACACGCTGGATAACCAGATGGCTAAAACACCGGCAGCTGCGTTCAAGCTGCTCGACAGTCTGGTGCCCGGGGCGACAGGCCAGGCGCGCGCCGACGCCGCCGATATGCAGGCCATCATCGATGCGCAGAAGGGCGGCTTCAAGTTTGCTTCCTATGACTGGGCGTTTTACGCCGAGCAGCTGCGGGCGAAGCGGTTCGACCTGAACGAGGCGGAGGTGCGACCGTATTTCGAGATCGACCGCGTGCTGAAAGACGGCGTGTTCTATGCCGCCGAAAAACTCTACGGCCTGAGTTTCAGGGAGAGGCACGATCTGCCGCTCTATCAACCCGATGTGCGGGTTTTCGAAGTGTTCGACGCGGACGGGTCGCCGATCGCCTTGTTCTACGCCGATTACTATGCGCGGCCGAACAAGCAGGGCGGCGCCTGGTGCGACGATTTCGTGGCGCCGAGCGGCCTGCTGGGGCGCAAGCCGGTGGTGGTGAACGTTGCGAGCTTCACCAAGCCGGCGCCGGGGCAGCCGGCGCTGATCAGTTTTGATGACGTGACGACCATGTTCCATGAATTCGGCCATGCGCTGCACACGATTTTCTCGAACCAGCATTTTCCCAGCCAAAACGGTTTTGCAGTGCCGCGTGACGTGGTGGAGTTCCCCTCGCAGTTCAACGAGCATTGGGCGCTCGATCCCCAGGTGTTCGCGCATTATGCAAGGCATTTCAAAACCGGCGAGGCGATGCCGGAAGCGCTGGCGGCGAAGCTGAAGCGCGCGAAAACCTTCAATCAGGGCTATCTGCTCACCGAGTATCTGGCGGCGGCGCTACTCGATCTGGAATGGCATAGCCTGGCGCCCGGCCTGCCCTTGCAAACGCCGGATGTTTTCGAGAAGGCGGCGCTGGAGAAGCACGGGATCGCGCTCGATATGGTGCCGCCGCGCTATCGCACGACGTATTTCGCGCATATCTGGGCCGGCGGCTATGCGGCGGGGTATTACGCGTATCTATGGGGCGAGGTGCTGGATGACGACGCCTATGCATGGTTCGTCGAGCACGGCGGCCTGACCCGTGAAAACGGCCAGCGGTTTAGAGACATGATGCTGGCGCCTGGGCATTCCGCGGATCCGATGGAGTTGTATCGCGCATTTCGCGGGCACGATCCAGGGATCGGCGCGTTGCTCAAGCAGCGCGGGCTGGAGAGTGGGAGTTGAGCAGGCATCTTCTGTGACCGACGATTGGTCAGCCTCCCGCTACGCCGCGAATGCACGTTTCGTCGCCGATCTCGGCGCTCCCGTGCTCGATCTGCTGGCGCCAAAGGCCGGCGAGAGCATCCTCGATCTCGGCTGCGGTGACGGGGCGCTGACCGAAGCGATCAGGGCAGTAGGCGCCCGCGTGACGGGCGTGGACGGGTCGACCGACATGGTGAAGGCGGCGCTCGCGCGCGGCCTGGATGCGCACGTGATGGATGGGCAGCATCTGACTTTCGCGCAGGAATTCGATGCGGTTTTCAGCAACGCCGCGCTGCACTGGATGCCGGATGCTGCCAGCGTGCTGGCCGGCGTCAGGCGCGCGCTGAGGCCGGGCGGCCGCTTCGTGGGCGAGATGGGCGGGCACGGGAACGTGGCCGCCATCGCCACCGCGTTGCGCGCCAGCCTGGTTGCCAGGGGGATTGCGCCCGAGGCCGGCTTCACCTGGTTTTTCCCAACGGCGGACGAATATGCCGCCCTGCTGGGGGCATCGGGGTTTGTCGTGCGGCAGATCGCGCTGATCCCGCGGCCCACTCTGCTGCCGACAGGTGTGGCTGGCTGGCTCGCCACCTTCGCGGCCCCGTTCCTGGCCGGAATTGCGTCAGCCGATCAGGCGGGCATGCTTCACGAAGTCGAGACCGTGTTGGCGCCGGCGCTGCGAACCCGCGCCGGTGACTGGATCGCGGACTATGTCCGGCTTAGGTTCTTCGCGACCGCAGCATAAGGAGGGACCGGTGCGCCACGACCTGACGGAGAAGATCGTACGGATCAAGATCGAGCGTGACCTGACATGGTCGGAGATCGCGGGGACCGCGGAAGGGCTCTCCAAGGAATACGTGACCGCCGCCTTGCTGGGGCAGATGCAGCTGCCGCGCGAGGCGGCGCTTGCCGTGGGGCATTTCCTCGGGCTCGAGGATTTCGAGATCAAGCTGCTGCAGGAGCCGCCCTATCGGGGCAGCCTGCCGACGGCGGTGCCAACGGACCCGCTGATCTACCGGTTCTACGAGCTGGTGAGCGTATATGGCACCACCTTCAAGGCGCTGATCCATGAGGAGTTCGGTGACGGGATCATGAGCGCGATCGATTTCAAAATGGACATCAAGCGCGAGCCGAACCCGGCGGGCGATCGGGTGAATATCAGCATGAGCGGGAAATTCCTGCCCTATAAACAGTATTAGGCTTTTCGGGGGCGGTCGCAGCGCCCCGCCGAGCAACAGGCGTCTGCTGAGGCTGTTTTGACCTACGTTACGAAATTAGAGCATCCTCCGGCGGTACGGGAGTACCCGTCGGATAAAGACGCCCGCCAAAACAAAGCGCCACAGCTGGGGAAAGGGTTACCCTCCCCGCAAGTGGCGTCACGGCGCCGGCTTACCGCGATCATCGTTGCTTCCTCGCTGTTTATGCAGAATCTGGACAGTACCATCGTCTCCACGGCACTGCCATCGATGGCGCGCGCGTTCCAGGCCGATCCCGTGCATATGAACGTGGCATTGACCGCCTATCTGTTCGCGGTGGCGGTGTTCGTGCCGGCCAGCGGCTGGATGGCGGACCGGTTCGGCACGCGCGCGGTGTTCCGCGCGGCGATCGCGGTGTTCACGCTGGGATCGCTCTTGTGCGGGCGGGCGGACTCGCTGTGGTTCCTGGTGCTGGCGCGGGTGCTGCAAGGCGCGGGCGGCGCGATGATGCTGCCGGTGGGGCGGCTGGTTCTGCTGCGCTCCGTGCCGAAAAATGAGCTGATCTCAGCGATGGCGTGGGTCACCATGCCGGCGCTGGTGGGGCCGGTGATCGGGCCGCCGGTGGGCGGGTTCATCGTCACGTATTTTTCTTGGCGCTGGATTTTCGACATCAACCTGCCGATCGGGGTGCTGGGCTTCGTGATGGTGAGCCTGTTCATCAAGGATGTGCGGGAGGAGAACCCGGGACGTTTCGACTTTTTCGGCCTCGCCCTGAGCGGGGCGGCGCTGGCATGCTTCATGGGCCTGCTGGAGGTGGCGGGGCGCCATTTAGTGCCGCCGGCGGCGGTCTGGGCGATGGCGGCATCCTGCATCGCGTCGGGATTGGGTTACTGGCTCCATGCGCGCGCCCAAACGCGGCCGCTGCTGGATTTTTCGCTGCTGCTGCTGCCGACTTTCGCGATCTCCGTGTTCGCCGGCAGCCTGTTCCGGGTGGGGATCGGGGCGGTTCCGTTCCTGCTGCCGCTGATGATCCAGCTCGGGTTCCACCGCTCGGCGGCGCAGAGCGGGCTGATCACCTTCGCGAGCGCGCTGGGCGCGATCATGATGAAGCCGGGCACCACCTGGGTGCTTCGCCGCTTCGGGTTTCGCAGCACCCTGGCGGTGAATGGCCTTCTCTGTGCCGCGATGCTCGCTTGCTGCGCGGCGTTCCGGCCAGGCTGGCCAGTTGCCGCAATCTATGTGGTGCTGATGGCGAGCGGGTGCATGCGGAGTTTGCAATTCACCGCGTACAACTCGATCGCTTATGCGGATGTGCCGGCTGCGCGGATGAGTGCGGCAACCACTCTATATTCGGCGCTTCAGCAGGTTTCGCTCACCATCGGCATCCCGATCAGCGCCGGCGTTCTGCAAATGTCGCGCGTGGCGCATGGGCATGCGATGCCGCAGACCGGGGATTTCATGCTGGCCTTCCTCGTGGTTGCCGGGATTTCGGCGCTCGCGGGCCCGGCATCGCTTCTGATGGCCAAACGGGCGGGGCAGGAAATGAGCGGGCATGCGGACCCAATCGCTGCAAGCTACAAGCAAACGGAGTAACCGGTGTTGAAATTCCTGTTGAGCCTATTGGTGCTTTTGGCGTTCACCGCGCGTGCTTGGGCACTCACGGTTTTTGCGGCGGCGAGCCTGACGAACGCCCTGCAGGATGTCGGCACGCTCTGGCAAGCGAAGGGCCACCCAAAAGTTACGTTCTCGTTCGCATCGAGCTCGGTGCTCGCCTTGCAGATCGAGCATGGCGCGCCGGCGGGCGTGTTTTTATCCGCCGATGAGAAATGGATGGATGCGCTAGCCGCGAAGGGCGCGATCGTGCCGGCCAGCCGGAGCGATCTGCTCGGCAACAGCCTGGTGCTGGTGGAACCGAAGGCAAAGCTCAGGAAAGTGCAGATCGGCCCGGGGTTGCAGATGGAGAGCGTGCTGGGTGCGCAGGGGCGGCTGGCGGTGGGCCAGACGGCGAGCGTGCCCGCGGGCATTTATGCCAAGCAGGCACTGGAAAAACTGGGATTGTGGGATGCTGTGGCGGGGCGGCTGGCGCCGGCCGATTCGGTGCGCTCGGCGCTGCGCCTGGTGGAGACAGGCGAGGCACCGGCCGGAATTGTGTACGGCACGGATGTGAATGTGGTCCCTTCACTCGGCGTGGCCGGGGTCTTTCCGCCAGGATCGCACGATCCGATCCGCTATCCGGCAGCCCTGGTGAAAAGCTTCGATACCAAGGATGCGCGCGCGTTCCTGGCATTCTTGCACACGGCGGATGCGCGGGACGTATTTGAGCATTATGGTTTTACTGCGCCGTGACGCTGGCGGCACGCGACCGGCGATGGCCCGAAAATTGGGAAGAAGCTGGGGAACAAAAGTCGTTTGGGTCTTTTCTTCAGAAAAGAACACGCTTCCTTGCTGTTTAACCTGTCGCCCGATGAGCAGCAGGCACTCCTGCTCACGCTTGGCGTATCGGCTCGGGCGGTAGGTTTCGGATTGCCGCTCGCGATACTGGTGGCGGCGATTTTATCACGCGTGCGTTTTCCTGGCCGCTTTCTGCTGCACGCGGTCGTGCACCTGCCGCTGATGCTGCCACCTGTCGTGACCGGATGGTTGCTGTTGCTGGTGTTCGGCGTGAACGGGCCGGTGGGTGCAGCGCTGGAAAAGTATTTTGGTGTGCGGCTAGTCTTTACCGAGGCGGGGGCTGCGCTCGCCTGCCTGGTAATGATCTTCCCGCTGATGGTGCGCTCGATCCGCCTGTCGCTGGAGGCGATCGATCCGGGCCTGCTGCAGGCGGCCTGCACGCTGGGCGCGGGGCCGTTCGATCGTTTCCTGAGTATCACCCTGCCTTTGGCGATGCCCGGGCTGCTGACGGCAGCCGTGCTGGGATATACCGCGTCGCTCGGGGAATTCGGCGCGGTGATCACCTTCGCGGCCAATATTCCCGGGGAGACGCAAACTTTGCCGCTGGCGATCTATGCGGCGCTGGAAACGCCGGGCGGCGAGCAGGCGGCAGCACGGCTGTCGGTGGTCGCGATCCTGCTGGCCTTGCTGGGCCTGGGCGTCGCGGAACTGGTTGGCTGGCGCGCGGGGCGGCGGCGGACGTGACGCTTCGTGTGGAGGTGGAGCACCGGTATCGCACGGGCGCCGTCTCGGTATCGTTCGAGGCACCGACCCCGGGGGTGATTGCGCTGTTCGGGCCATCGGGTTCGGGCAAGACCACGGTGATGAACGCGATGGCCGGGCTTCTGCGCACACGGCATGTGCGCGTGAACCTGAACGGGGTGGCGCTGCAGATGATTGCGCCCTCGCAACGGCAAATCGGCTATGTGTTTCAGGACGGTCGGCTGTTCCCTCACCTGACCGTGCAGCATAATTTGCACTACGGCGCAAAGCGCTCGGGTGCACGAAAGCCGGGCGCGGGGCAGGACGACGTAATCGCGCTGCTGGGCCTGTCGGCGCTGCTCAAGCGCTGGCCGCACACGCTGTCGGGCGGCGAGCGGCAGCGTGTCGCGATTGGCCGGGCGCTCCTGCGCCAGCCGCGGCTTCTGCTGATGGACGAGCCGCTCTCGGCGCTGGATCAGGCCCGGCGCGATGAGATCCTGCCCTATCTGGCGCGGCTGCGCTCGGCGTTCTCTCTGCCGATCGTCTATGCCAGCCATGCGCTGGATGAGGTGATGCGCCTGGCCGATACGCTGGTTCTCCTGGAGAGCGGGCGAGTGCGCGCGGCGGGCAAGATGACCGATCTGGTCTCGCGTCTCGGGCTGCCGCTGGCGATGAGGGAGGACGCGGCCGGTGTGCTGCTTGGCCGCGTTTTTGACCATGCGCCGGAGCGGCGGCTGAGCGCGGTCGCGTGCGGCAGCACGGTGTTCCGGGTGCCGATGCTGGCGGTGCCGGAAGGGTCGGATGTACGTTTGCGCGTGCTGGCGCGCGACGTGATCCTGGCGACGAACGAGCCGCGCGGCATCAGCGTGACCAACATGCTGGAAGCGCGCATTACCGAGGTGCTGCGCATCGAGGCGGATCATGCGATGCTTGTTCAGTTGGAACTCGTGGGGGGCGGACAGCTGCTTTCAAGGGTTACCGTCGATGCGGCGGAGCGGCTGGGATTGCGGCACGGGATGGTGGTGCTGGCGCTGGTAAAAGCGGTTTCCGTGGAGCTGCTGGCATAATGGAAAAGGAAGCCGTTCTTTTTTGAAGAAAAGAACCAAAAGACTTTTGCTTCTGGTGCTTGCGGAAAGTTACGGGACTTGGCCGGTGATAGGGGGGGCGGGCCAGAGCCAGGCGGCGCCGCGGACGCCGGAGCTGTCGCCATGGTGGTTGCACAGGATGGGGGTCTGGGCGTCCTCGGCGATCGTATAGCGGCGCAGCAGGGCCGGCATCTCGGTATACAGATGCGCCATGGCCGAAAGCCCGCCGCCCAGAACGATCACGTCGGGGTCGAGAATGTTCACGACCACGGCGAGGCCGCGCGCAACCTGGTCGGCGTGGCGTCGCAAAACGGTCATGGCGACTTGGTCGCCGGCCATCGCACGGACCTCTAACCCCGAGGCATCGGTATGGCCGGGCCCATCGGCCGCCTCGGCCAGGGAAGGGCCGGCGATATACCGCTCCAGGCAGCCTTCATGGCCGCAAAAACAGGGCTTGGGCGGCAATTCGTCGGGCTTCGGCCAAGGCAGAGGCGTATGGCCCCACTCACCGGCCACCCGATGCAGGCCGGGCAGAACGGCCCCGTCGACAACGAGCCCGCCCCCACAGCCGGTACCGAGAATGACGCCGAACACCACGCGCTTGCCGGCGCCGGCGCCATCGGCCGCTTCGGAAAGCGCAAAACAATTAGCGTCGTTCTCCAGGCGCACCGGGCGGCGGAGGGCCTCGGTGAAATCGGCATCCAGTGGGCGCCCATTGAGCCAGCCGGAGTTTGCGTTTTTCACGAGCCCGGTGGCCGAGCTGATCGCGCCCGGAATGCCGATGCCGATGGTGCAGCGCGTGGCAAGCTCGGTTTCCGCGGCCTCGACCAGGGCGGCGACGGCGCGGATGGAGGCGTGGTAGTCGCGCGGGTTGGCGACACGGCGCCGAAGTCTTTCGGCGCCATCGGGGCCGAGCACGATGATTTCGATCTTGGTGCCGCCGAAGTCGATGCCGATGCGGTGGTTCATGCGGCGAAGCTTACATGAAAGGCCACCGGTCACGATTTCTCAGTCAGCAACCCCAAATAAAAGTTCTAAGGACTTGTCCTTAGCGGGGGTCCAGGGGGCAGAGCCCCCTGCACTTCCTTTCGATCCGAAAGCACCACACCGATGCACACCGAAGACGCGCGACCCGATCCCGATGCGCTTCTCTTGGCTGCGGCCCGCGAGGGCAAAGGCCGCCTCAAAGTCTTTCTCGGCGCAGCCCCGGGCGTGGGCAAGACCTGGGAGATGCTTGCTTCGGCAAGGCGGTTGATGGCCGAGGGGCGGGATGTGCTGATCGGGGTGGTGGAGACGCATGGGCGGGCGGGCACGGAATCGATGATCGGCGATCTGCCGATACTGCCGCGGCGGGCGGTCTCGTATCGTGGGCAGGTGCTGGAGGAGTTTGACGCGGATGCGGCGCTCGCCAGGCGCCCTGCCCTGCTGTTGGTGGATGAGCTCGCCCATACCAACGCCCCAGGCAGCCGCCATAACAAGCGATGGGAGGATGTGGCGGAGCTGCTGGAGGGCGGGGTGAATGTTTGGGCCACGCTTAACGTGCAGCATCTGGAAAGCCTGAACGACGATGTGGCGCGGATCACCGGCGTGCGGGTGACGGAAACATTGCCCGATCGGGTGATGGAGATGGCCGACGAGATCGAGTTCATCGACATCTCCCCCACGGAACTCCGCACCAGGCTGATAGGTGGGCAGATCTACCGGCCCGACGTGGCGGCAAGGGCGCTGGACAATTTTTTTCGCGAGGGCAATCTCGCTGCCCTGCGCGAAATCGGGCTGCGCCGCGCCGCCCAGCGCGTCGATCAGGATGTGCGCGACTACATGCGGGCGCATGCGGTGGCCGGGCCATGGCCCGCAGGCGATCGCGTGCTGGCGCTGGCCGGCGCCGATGCTGGGGCAGAGGCGGTGGTGCGCCAGGCCAAGCGCCTGGCCGACGCTTTGCGCGCGCCCTGGCTGGTGCTGCACCTGGAACGGCCGGACGGGACGGACACGGTGAACCCAGCGCTTGAAATGGCGGCGAGCCTGGGGGCCGAGGTGGAGATCCGCGCTGGGGGCCGGCTGGTGGGCATGGCGCTCGAGATCGCGCGCAGACGCAATGTGACCCATCTGGTGATCGGGCGCGGCCGGCCGAGCTTTTGGCGGCGGCTCTCAGGCCGCACCCTGGCGGGCACGCTGGCGCGGCAGGGCTTGGAGTTTTCGCTGCACGTGGTGCCGGCGGGCAACCGCGCTCCCAGTCCGCGGCGCCTGTTGTCGGAAGTGCCGCTACGCTGGCTGCCCTGGCTGGCCAGCACCACTATTATCGGGCTGGTGGTGGGCAGCGGCGAGGTTTTGAGCGCCGTTCTACAGCATGAGGCGCTGGGCATGCTGTTTCTGGCTGCGGTGGTGGGGGCCGCCATGCTGGGGGGGATCGCGGTGGCGCTCTACACCGCGCTGCTCAGCTATCTCGCCTGGGATTATCTGTTCATGCCGCCGGTCGGGCAGATCAATATCGACGACCCGCGCGATGCAGTCGCACTGGTGGTGTTCACCGGGGTTGCCGCCGCCACCGGCCTGCTGGCGAGCCGCGTGCGTCGGGAGGCCAAGGCGGCGCAGGGGCGCATCGAGAGCTTGCGCCGCATCTCTGCGTTCAGCCGGCGGCTGGGGGAGCCGGCGACCGAGCCCGATCTGCTGGCCGAAGTGGCGAAACTCGCCGCCGAGATCGTCTCGCCGGCGATCGTGCTGATCGCGGAGGGGGAGGACGTCAATATACGGGCGGCGGAGCCGCCTTCGGTGGATACCATGGATGATGGCAGCTGGGCGGCGGCGCGCTGGGCGGCCGCCCGCCAGGAACAGTCCGGCCGCGGCACCGCCACACTGCCAAGTGCCGCCTGGCGCTTCCTGCCCCTACGCTCGGCGCGCCGCTGTTTTGGCGTGGTGGGGGTGCGGCCGACATCGGGGATCGACCAGCCGCTGGCGCAAACGCTCGGGGCGCTCGCCGACCAGGCGGCCGCGGCGCTGGAGCGGGTGCGGCTGACCGCGGCAGCCGCGCGCAGCGAGGCGCAGGCAGAAACGCAGCGCTTGCGCACGGCGCTGCTGAACAGCCTGTCCCACGACCTGCGCACGCCGCTCACCGGCATACGTGGGGCGGCCGGCTCGCTCAGAACATCGTGGTCGATTTTGTCGCCCGAGGTGAGGCGAGACCTGCTGGCGAGCATCGAGCTGGATATCGTGCGGATGACCAGGTTCCTGGCGAACATCACCGATATGACGCGGCTGGAGACCGGTGAGATCATGCCGCGCCTGGAGCGCGTCGACCTGCTGGAGGCGGTTTCCAGCGCCGCCGCGCGGGTGCCCGACCTGGGGCCGCTTGCGATGGACGTGCCTGACAACCTGCCCGGGCTGCGCGCGGACCCTGCCCTGCTGGAGCAGGTGTTGATCAATCTGTTCGAGAACGCCGCGAAATACGCGCCGGGGGGCGAAGTGGTAACAGTGTCCGCACGCAAATCGGGGGAAGATGTGATCGTGGCTGTTTCAGATGCTGGCCCGGGTATTCCGGCGGCCGATCTGCCCCATGTGTTCGATAGTTTTTACCGAGCTAGGCTCGGCGACCGCACGGTGCCAGGCACCGGGCTGGGGCTTGCGATCGCGCATGGGCTGATCGAGGCGATGGGCGGGTCGATCGCCGCGTTCTCCCCGCGTCCCGGTGCGGCCCCAAACGACAAGCCGGGCACCACGATCGAATTGCGCCTGCGAGCGGCAGCATGAGCGAAGCCCCGATCGAGGATCGCAGACGCATCCTGCTGGTGGATGACGAACCGCAGATCCACCGGTTTCTGCGCCCGACCTTGGAGGCGGCCGGCTATGTGGTCGCGCGCGCGGATACCGGGGTGGACGCGCTGCGCCAGGCAGCGATGAAGCCGCCTTCCCTTGTGCTGCTGGATCTCGGCCTGCCCGACATGGACGGGCAAGATACGCTGTTGCAGTTGAGGCGATTCTGCAAGGCGCCGGTGATCGTACTTTCGGCACGCGACCGCACGACTGAGAAGATCGTAGCGCTCGATTCGGGCGCCAATGACTATGTCGAGAAACCGTTCGATATTGGCGAATTGCTGGCGCGCATACGCGCCGCCCTGCGCATCGGGCCAGGAAACCGAGAGCAGGTGACCATATTTGTCAACCCCCCCCTCGAGGTCGATCTGGAGCGCCGGCTGGTGCGGGTGGAGGGCGCCACGGTGGCGCTGACGCCGCGCGAATACGACCTGCTGGCGCTTCTGGTGCGCAATGCCGATCGGGTGATCACCCATCGGCAGCTGCTGACGGCGGTGTGGGGCCCGGCGCATACGGCGGATTTACAATACCTGCGGGTGTATGTCGGGCATTTGCGGCAAAAGCTCGGCCCAGGCGCCGCCGCGCATTTAGTGACCGAAGCTGGGGTTGGGTATCGGCTGCTGGGCGCCACAACCTGAAGGCCTGTGGACACCTATTGTTACGCGTTCCGGAAGTGTATTGAACTGCATCCGGAACAACCTGAAGTGTGTTCTTTCCGCCTCAGCCTATCATTTTAATGTCGTAAACACCCCCTCTGTGTGAAACGGATCACACCACATCACGAGAAAGTTAGGTTAAAGAATGCTCACCAACCACGCGGCGGGCTGAGCTATGGGTAGTTTTCAATCACAGGTTGCATGCCTTGTTCTTCCTTTCGTGCCCAAGCCGTATGCCGCGTCGTATCTGACGGCGCTGGACCGGATTGAGATCGGCCGCTGGCGCGACCACGCACGGCGCTCGGGCTACGATCGGATGGTCATTTATGAGCGGGAGGCGGGCGATTTCCCTGAGATGGGCGACATCCTATGTCTGCACCGGACCGGCGAGGCATGGTCGCGCTGGGTGTTCGCCCGCCAGGGGGCGATGGTGCGTGTGTGGTGCAGCAAGACGGGAGTGGACGTAGGCGCGTTCCCGACTCTGGGGGCGGCCTTCGAATCGGTGATGCAGGCGGCGGACGGCACGCTGCCGGCCATCAAGGCCACCCCGGTTCGCAATGTGGTGACGGATTTCGTGCCAAGATTGCGTCGGGCGGCTGGCTGATCGTAGCCCGCATCGCGCTCGGCGATGCGGGCTGCGGCCGCGCCGCACGGTCAATAATTCAGGCTAGCGGTAGAATAAAAGTCTTTTACGTCTTTTCATCAGAAAACGCTTTTCTGTCTTATATATAACAAGCCCCAGACCATTCTGTCACCGCATTGTATTGCTAACGTCATCGAGGCGCCAACGCGGCGCTGTTTAGAGGTTCCTAGGCTTTGCGCGCGCCACACGCGCCAAACGATCGAGGAACCAGAAAAATGGCTTTGCTCCGTACCCTCTTACTCTCGACCGCGGCTTCGGCCGTGCTTGGGCTCGGTGTCCCCGCACGGGCGGCATCGCCGGCGGTGGCCGCGCAGTATCAGCATGTCTTGCTGATCAGCGTGGACGGCCTGCACGCGATCGACCTGACAAACTGGATCGACGCGCATCCCACCGGCAATATCGCGAGGCTCGCCGCCCACGGCATCGTCTATCCGAATGCGTTCACCACCGCGCCGTCCGACAGCTACCCTGGGATGCTGGCGCAGGTAACCGGCGGCACGCCGAAGACGGTCGGTCTATTCTACGACGACAGCTATGATCGCACCGAATATCCGTCGAAGAATTTTTGGGTGAGCCAGGGGCTGGCCGATCCCGGCTGTACCGGCAATCCGGGCACCGAGGTGACGAATTTCGAGGAGTTGGATCGCGGCTATAATTTTCAGACCGCGCTGGTGAACGATCTTTCCGGCGGCGGCGAGCTAGACCGTGTCTACACGCAGCTCGATCCGGACAACATGCAGCGGATTCTCGTGCACGGCGCATGCCAGCCGATGTATCCGCACGATTACGTGCGCACGAACACGATTTTCGAGGTGATCAAGGCGGCCGGCGGGTATACGGCGTGGTCAGACAAGCATCCCGCCTACGAAGATCTGGCCGGGCGTTCGGGCAAGGGGCTCGACGAGTTGTTTGCCCCCGAGATCAACTCGCAGGATACGCTCGATGCGGGCGCGCAGACCGGCGATGACTACACCACGAGCTATCTGGGCGTGCGCACCTATGACAGCATAAAGGTGAAGGCGGTGCTGAACTGGATCGATGGCCTGAACGCCACCGGCAGGACGAAGCTGGCCGGCGCGCCGGAAATCTTCGGCATGAACTTCCAGGCAGTGAGCGTGGGGCAGAAGCTCGCCAAGGCCGGCGACGCGGATACCGACAAGTCGCTGACCGGTGGTTATCTGGACAGCAATGCAACGCCCGGCACGGCGCTGACCCAGCAGCTGACCTTCGTGGACAAGGCGCTCGGCGCGATGCAGGACGAGCTGGTGAAGAAGGGCCTCGACAAGACCACGCTGTTCATCGTGAGCGCGAAGCACGGCCAGTCGCCGATCGACCACCGTGATCGCAAGATCATGAGCGATGCCGGTTTTCAGGGCGAGCCCGGGTTCGGCCCGAACGGGTTTGAGATTTGCGACGACGAAGGGCTGATCTGGCTGTCTCCGGAAGCCCACACAGACCCGGGCACCTATGCGAAGGCCGAGGCCTACCTGAAGGCCAATGCGGCCAAGATGCACATCGCCTATCTGCTCGACCGCAGCTCGCTGGCGCCGCTCTATGGCGATCCTTTCTTGAACTCCCGGGTGCCGGATTTCATTGCCGTGACGCAGCACGGCGAGATTTGCACGGGCGGGACGAAGCTGGCCGAGCATGGCGGATTTTCGGATGACGACCGGAACGTGGCGCTGATGCTGTCAGCGCCGGGTATCAAGCCCGAGTTCGTCGAGACGCTCGTCTATACAACGCAGATTGCGCCGACCATCCTCTCGGCGCTGGGGCTCGATCCCTCCGCGCTGGAATCGGTGCAGAAGGAAGGCACGCAGGTGCTGACCCACTAGGCTTGGTGGTAGCGGGACGAAACGACGCCGGCTGATGGGTGCAGCGGTGGATCGCGTCCACCCTGCGCCGCGGACGATGCGACAAGGGTTGGGGGGGCCGACACGGTTCCCCGATCTGTCTATCGGCTGCGGGAAAGCAGGCCCTGCAGATAGGCGGCGATCTCGTTCGGCTGCACGGTGGCACCGCGGACGATCTGGTCGAAATGCCGGGTCAGCGCACGGATATGCTCGGTTGAGTGGAACACGAAATAGGTCTGGCCGAGATAGATCGCGGCCCGCAACGGGCCGAACACGGTGAGCGGCACCGAAAACAGCATCTTTCGGTCGTACAGGAACAGCCGAAAGCGCGGATAAAGCTCGTCGCAGAGGGCGACGATCTGTTCGAGCTGGGCGCGGCGTATGGCCGGTTTCAAGCCGCGCCAGATATCCTCGCCGCGCGCGAAGGCCTCCAGCGTCTGCACCGCCGTGCAGCATTCGATCTCGGTTTCCGGCTGCCGAAGATATTCGAGGCGGCTCTGGGTGATCTCGATCCGCCGGCGCGGCCCGAGGGCGACATAATGGCCGTATTCGTCCTCGATCACCGCATCGGTTTTAAGCAGATCGGGGAAGGTGGTGGGGATATGGCGGATGCGGTAGCCCGCCGCCTCGTCGTGCCAGCGCAGCAGCCGTTCATCGAGCGGGCTCGGGGCATCGCGCTCGATCTGCAGGCTTTCGGCAACCATGCCCGCATCCGGGCGATCGACCTGGGTGAGGCCGAGCAGCCAGTCGAGCGACGTGTTGCCGAGCCGGGCGATGGCGGCGACCGATTCGACACGCGGAAGTCGGTCGGCCCCTTGGGTGAGAAGCTGGGAAAGGGTGCTGCGGTCGATGCCGACAGCGCGCGCGAAATCGGTCTGGCTCAGCTCGGAACGGCCAAGAACCTGGCGCAGCCGCTGCTGGAAGCGGGGGAGGATTTCCCGCCTGTCGAGCCGTCCGGGAGATTGGGACATGGCGTGCCGCCTACCAAGGTGTGCCGACCCTAAGGCGTATGCTGTGGAAACACAACAAATTGGTTAATTTGTGCGTAAGTGCCGCTGTTTCTGCGCAAATGCGGCAGGTGATCGAAGCTGGCTTGCCCGCATCATGGCGGTGCGGGCGCCCTATCACGCCCGGCTTCGATGGAGGGCTGGTTGCTTCGTTCTGGCTTGCTAATAGGGTTGCGCGCGCAGCGTTTCGAGTGGCCGACCTGGCTTCTGGTGTGCGTGATTTACGGTTTTTGGCTGGCGCTGACTTTTTGGTGGCATGCATTGCCGGTTTATGTCGTCTGCCCCGCCGGGGCGTGGCTGTGTGCCTGGCACATGTCGTTGCAGCATGAACTGATGCATGGGCACCCGACGCGCAGCGCGTGGATCAATGGGGCGCTGGCCTGGCCGCCGCTCAATCTCTGGCTGCCCTATCCGATCTACCGCGAATCGCATCTGCGGCATCATCGGGAGGCGCACCTCACCGATCCGCTGGAGGATCCCGAAAGCACCTACCTGGACGTCGCCGCCTGGGCGAAAGCGGGCGCCGCAAGGCGGCTTCTGCACGGCGCCTGCAATACGGTGTTCGGCCGGCTGCTGCTGGGGCCGGCCTATGCGATCGGCCGGTTCTGGCTGTCGCAGGCACGGCGGCGGCATGCGGCTTCGTGGGGTGTCTGGCTCGGGCATGCGGCGGGTGTGGCTCTGGTGCTGGCCTGGGTGTGCGGCATCTGCCGGATCAGCGTATGGGCCTACCTGGCGTGTTTCGTGTATCCGGGCACGGCGCTGACCCTGCTGCGATCTCTCGCGGAACACCGGGCGGCGGACCGGCCGGAGGACCGGACGGCGGTGGTCGAGCATGGCGGCCTACTGGGCCTGCTGTTCCTGAACAACAACCTGCACATGCTCCACCACGACCGGCCCGGGCTCGCCTGGTATACCCTGCCGGCCGCGTGGCGCCAGGCGCGGCCGGCGCTCTTGAACGCTCGGGGCGGCCCGGTTTATCGGAATTACCTTGAGGTTGCCCGGCGATTTGCCGTGCGGCCACACCACGCCGGGCCGCACCCAGCCTCGGCCGATGTTATTTCTTGAGCAGGGTTTGTTGAGCGGGTGGGCCGGCCTCAGCGGAGAGGGTAGGCAAACGCTTTTGGTAACAAGCGAGAGATAGGGTTTTTTGTTCCGGGCAACAAATCCGGAACAAAAATTGCATGAGCTCATAAGAATTCTGGATTCCCCGACACGCGCGCGCCATGCAAAGCTGAACTGCGGAAAATGATTTGGCGGTTCAGAGAACGTACCGGCCGAGCACCGGACGCGAACGGTATAGTGCATACCCAAGAGCGAATCGAACCGGCGATGTTTTTCGATTCATTTTTGGCGCCCTGCGCTTTCCGGCACGGCGGGCGGCGGATTTGGGCTTTTTTGCAGGATGTCGTGGCATTTGGGATAGCATCCTGCACGTGCTTGTGATCGGATACTCTATCGAGTTGGGGGACTCTTGAGAATGGCTTCAGGTTTCAGGCGAGATTTCGGGTATGCCATGGGCTGGCGCGGGCTGCGCAACAGTCTTCTGTCGGGCGTGGCGCTAGGCGTTGCGATCACCGGCGCCGCCCGGGCACAGCAGGCAGCACCCACCCAGGTGGCGAGCAGTTCGGCGCCGGCATCGCCCGCCGCCGAGGTGGTGACCGTCACCGCGCAGCGGCGCGTGCAAAACCTGCAGGATGTGCCGGTAACGATCCAGGTGATCAGCGGTGCCACGCTGAAGAAGTTGAATGTCGAGAATTTCGACGATCTGCTTGCCCAACTGCCAAACGTGACGGCCGCCGGCACCGGTCCCGGCCAAGAGAATGTATATGTACGCGGCCTCAGCCTGGGTAGCGGCGGTAGCCAGGAGAGCGGCGTTATCGGCTCATTCCCCAATGTCGCGGTATATCTCGATGACCAATCGGCACAAGTGCCGGGCCGAAACCTCGATATCTACGCCGTCGATCTGCAGCAGGTGGAAGTACTGGAGGGACCGCAGGGAACGCTTTTCGGGTCCGGCGCGGAAGCGGGCGTTTTGCGCTACATCACTAACAAGCCGGATCTAAGCAAATACAGCGGCACTATCGATCTTGGCGGTGCCCTGACGGAACACGGCGCACCAAGCGGAAACGTTGATGCCACCGTTAACATTCCGATCGTCAAGGACAAGTTCGCTGTCCGCATCACCGGGTATGACGACGATCGCGGCGGCTACATCAACAACGTGCCTGGCACTTTCGAGCGCCAGGCCACCGATCTTGGGATTCATTACGCAGGCTATACAAACAACGTGCCCGGGCCAGCCAACGCCCAGAATTCGGTGAACAACTTTAAAACCGCCAAAAATAACATCAATCCGGTACGCTACGAGGGCTTCCGTGGCGAAGCACTCATGAAGTTCAATGACGAATGGAGCGCCCTGCTCACGGAATCATTCCAGCAGATGCATTCCGAGGGTGTATTCTATGAGGAGCCCTACACGTCTGGCAGCAATCCGGTAAAGCTACCGCCGCTTTCGGTCCAAACCTTCAACGGCTCGTTCGACCAGGATAGTTTCGAAAATACCGCACTCACGATCAACGGCCGGCTCGGTGTACTTAATGTGGTGTATGATGGTGCCTATCTTGTGCGCCATGTCAGCCAGCAACAGGATTATACGAACTACGCGCGCGGCGTGTATGGTGATTATTACCAATGCCAGGGCGGTGCGGGCTCGAAGCCTGGCACTAAAAAGGAGTGCTTCTCGCCTTCTGCCACATGGAACGATAACGAGCAGGACACCCATCTGAGCCAAGAGGCGCGAATCAGCACACCTGATGATTGGCGCCTGCGTGCGATCGGCGGTTTCTACTGGGAAGATTTCTCGGTGAAGGAACAGACGAACTTTAATTATCTGACTGATACAGCAAACTTCACGCCGATCGGTCCACTGCCTGTCGAAGGGGTCAGCAATCCGAACATCCGCTCGCCGAACACCGGCTTCTTCACCGACGCAAGCCGCGGGTATACGCAATATGCCATCTTTGGCTCGGCCGATTTCGATATCATTCCGCACGTGTTGACTGCGACATTCGGCACCCGCTGGTACGATTTTTACGACTACGAAAAAGGCTATGTTGCAGGCAGCTTCGGCTGCTCGCTCACCGGACCCTACAGTGATTATGGTGGCCCCGCGCCTTGCACCGGCGGCTATGGTAACGACCATAACCTGACAGCTGGGCATCTGCAGACACGCACGTATGGTTTTAAGAACCGTGCGAACCTGACATACAAGATCACGCCAGACATCATGACCTATTTTACTTGGTCGGAGGGCTATAGGCCTCCCGGCTTCAACCGCACGGCACCTGTCGACAGGATAGATGGACAAGCCGGCGACATCGGCTACGCCTCCGATACACTGACGAACTACGAGATAGGCTACAAGGCCTCATTGCTCGATCACCGTCTTGTTCTGGACGGCGCCTTTTATATGGAAGATTGGAGCAACGTTCAGGCCTCGCTCTTCGCACCCGGCGTGTTCGGCAATCTGGCGTTCACCGTGAATGGCCCGAACTACCGTGTTCTGGGCACCGAACTCCAGGCCACTGGTCGCCCGACCGACAATCTTACCCTAAATGCAAACGTGGCCTTGAATGACAGCAAGCAGTTGAACGCACCCGGCATTTCCGCAGCCAGCGGTGGCATTTTGCCCGGTTCCTCAAGCGTTTTCTCCCCGGCCGGTGGTGTGCTGGCGCAAGCGCCAGCGTTCAAGACCGTGTTTCGCGCGCGCTACGACTGGAGCGACATTTCCTGGGATCCATTTGTACAGCTTGTACTCAGCCACAGCTCACACGTACGGTCGAATGTCGGCGGCATTCTCCACTCTCCTGGGTCGGATCTGCAGGAAATCCTGACATCCAATTATGACAATGGACAGTTGAGCGCATACTATCAGGATCCCATCACCAAACTTGATCTTTCGGCCGGCTTCACGCTGAACCAATGGACCGCCAGCATTTTTGTAAACAACGTTACCAATGAGCGCGGACAGCAATTTATCACCGCCACTCAGTTCGTGGAGTCGATTGTCGTCGATAGGCCACTTACCGCAGGGGCAAAACTGACATACCATTTCTAGACCGGCCAAATCCCCTCTTCACCGGGGGGAAGGGCAGGTTGGGGAGTGCCGCGCCGTCGGTTGGGTGGGACTAGGCTCACCCTACTTCCTCGACCTGCGCGTGACCGCAGTTTAATATGTGCCGCTATGGCCTTTGATCCCCAAGAGTTTGATGCCACCACCGCGCCTTCGCCGATCGAGGCAGAGGTTTTGCGGATCCGCGGGCTCATGCGGGACTCCCGCAATGGCGAGGCGCTTGAGGCGGCCCGGTCGCTGCTTGCCCAGGTACCGGAAAATCGTGACGTGCTCTATATGGTTGCGGTCAATCAGCGTTATCTGGGCCGCGCCCCGGAAGCGCTCGCCACACTCGCGCGCCTGGAGGCGCTCCACCCTACCTATAGCCGCCTGTTCCAGGAACGCGGCCATTGCCATGTGGCGCTTCGCGCGCCTGGGGCGGCCTTGGAAGCCTATTTGCAGGCGGTGAATCTCAATCCCGCTCTGCCTGCCTCTTGGGAAGCCTTGCGCGTGCTGTTCCGCGCCTGCGGCCAGATGGGGGATGCCGAGCATGCTGCGGGCCACGTGGCCAAGCTCAAAACCCTGGCGCCCGCAGTTATCGCCGCGACCAGCCTGTTTTCCGATGGGGAGATTTATGCGGCCGAGGAAGTGATCCGCCGCCACCTGAAATCCAACCCCAAGGATGTGGAAGCCATGCGCCTGCTCGCGCGCATCGGCATGAAACTGGATATCTTGGATGATGCCGAATTTCTGCTGGAAAGCGTTCTCGAATTCTCGCCCAACTACCAGCTTGCGCGGCATGACTATGTGCGTGTGCTGTTGCAGCGCCACCGCAACGCGCAAGCGCTCGCCGAAGCCAAAATCCTGCTGCGGGCAGACCCGCGCAACCGCGATTTTTGCGCGGCGTATGCCGCCGCCTGCGTCGGCCTCGCGGAGTACGAGGAGGCCATCCGCACCTATCGCGATCTGCTGCGGGAGGCGCCGAACGTTGCCGACCTCCATCTGTCGGTCGGCCACGCGTTGAAAACCCTCGGCCGGCAGGCGGAGGCGATCGCATCCTATTGGTCGGCGGCCCAGGCCAACCCCCGTTTCGGCGATGCGTATTGGAGCTTGGCAAATCTGAAAACCTATCGATTTGCGGATGATGATATCGCGCGTATGCGCGCCCACGAAGCGGCCGGCGGCACGACCCTGATCGATCGCTATCACCTGTGTTTCGCGTTGGGAAAGGCGCTAGAAGATCGAGGCGATTATGCCGACTCGTTCACCTACTACGCGCGCGGCAACGCGCTGAAGAAGGACGAGCTGAAATATCGGGCAGAAACCACCGAGCGTAATGCCGGGCTGCAGAAACAGGTTTTCACACCGGCGTTTCTGGCGGCCACGCAGGGCGTGGGGTGTCCGCGCCCCGATCCGATCTTCATCGTCGGCCTGCCGCGCGCCGGATCGACGCTGCTGGAACAGATTTTGGCCTCCCATTCGCAGGTGGAGGGCACCATGGAACTGGCGGATATCACCCGGCTCGTGGTGCGTCTGCAGGGGCGGAACTATGACGAGAGAACGCCGCCCTATCCGGGGAATCTGCGCGAAATGCCGGCTGAGAAACTGCGCCGGTTCGGCGAAAAGTATTTGGCCGACACGCAGGTCTACCGGACCGGAAAACCGTTTTTCATCGACAAGAACCCGAATAATTTCCGTCATCTGGGCCTGATCCACCTGATCCTGCCGAATGCCAAGATCATCGATGCGCGGCGCGAGCCGATGGCCTGCTGTTTCAGCAACTTCAAGCAGCTTTTCGCAACGGGCCAGGAATTTACATACGGGCTTACCGATATCGCGCGCTATTACCGGAGTTATGTGGCGCTGATGGACCATTGGAATGCGGTGCTGCCGGGCAAGGTTCTGCGCGTGCAGCATGAGGATGTGGTCGCGGATCTGGAAGGAAGCGTAAGGCGGATCCTGGCGTTTTGCGGATTGCCGTTCGAGGCGGCCTGCGTTGCGTTCCACAAAACCGAGCGCAGCGTGCGCACCGCGAGTTCCGAGCAGGTGCGGCAGCCGATTTTCCGCGACGGGCTGGATCAGTGGCGGCATTTCGAGCCATGGCTCGGGGAGCTGCGGGAGGCGCTCACGGGCGGGGAGGGTTCTCCTTCTTGCTGAGCAGGGCTTGCCAAATCGTTGCGGTTGCGGGCTGAAGCCCACCACCACGGCCCACCTTACGGTTTGGTGTGCTGTAGCGCGGTCAGGCGGTCGATCGGGTCCCAAGTATAGGCTACCTGGTTGAGCGCCACGCCGGCCAGCCGTGTTTGCCCCTCGGCCGCCGCCTGGCCGCCGAGATGGCGGTAGAACCAGCGGCTGGGGTTGTTGCGCAGCACCCACAGGAAGGCCGAGCCGCAGCCATCAGCCGCCAGTTCCGCGGCGGCGGCGCGCAGCATGCGGCGGCCTACCCCCTGCTCGCGATAATCGTCGAGCACATAGAGCGTTTCGACCTCGCCATCGCCGAGGCCTGGCATGCGTGCCGGCCCGGCGGTGGTGAAGCCCACGATCCGCGGGCCGGGCCCGCGTGCCGCCGCCACGATCACCGTGGCGCCCGATCCGATGGCCGCGCGATAATGGTGCGCAAGCCGCGTGGGCGAGAGCCGCGCCAGATAGGAATCGGGCAATATGCCCGGGTAGGTGCTGCGCCATGCCGCCACGTGCACGGCGCCGATCGCCGCAGCATCGGCGAGCGCCGCGCGACGCACCGAAATCATGGCGCCGCGGCCTTCTCCAGAACGGCGGCGAAAAACCCGTCAGTGCCGTGGCGCAAGGGGGTCAGCACCAGATAGGGATCAGCGCATGGCGCAGGCCCCGGCAGCGTCCAGGCCTCGCTCACCGGCACCAGGCGGTAGGCGGGGTGCCGGGCCTGAAAAGCCTCGATCTGCGCCTCGTTCTCGTCGCGCAGCAGGGAGCATGTGGCATAGACAAGCCGGCCGCCTAGCCGCACGAGGCGTTCGGCCGTATCGAGGATGCCCGCTTGCTTGGGCAGCAATTCGGCGAGATCGGTTTCGCTCAGGCGCAGGCGTCCGTCGGGATTACGCCGCCATGTTCCCGTGCCGGTGCAGGGTGCGTCAACCAGCACGCGGTCGAATCTTTCGGTGCGCCGCTTCACCCATTTGTCGCCCTCGGCGATCAGGTGTCGCTCCACATTATGCACGCCGGCGCGCCGCAGCCGCTTCACCGCGCCATCCAGCCGCTTTTCGCTCACATCGCAGGCCACCACTTGGCCCTTGTTGTCCATGGTCATCGCCATCGCCAGGGCCTTGCCGCCGGCGCCCGCGCACCAATCCACCACCTTCATGCCCGGCGCCGCCCCCACGAGAAGCGACACGAGCTGGCTGCCCTCATCCTGGATTTCCAAGATGCCGGACTGGAAGGCCGCCCCGGTGGTGACCGGCCGGCGGTGCGCTACGCGCAACCCCCACGGCGAATAAGGCGTAGACTTAGCCTCGATCCCTTCCGCCGCCAGGGCCGACAGCGCCGCCTCGCGCGTCGATTTCAGCAGGTTCACCCGCAGATCGAGCGGTGCGGGCTCGCCCATAGCGGCCATTTCCGGCCCCAGCGACTCGCCGAACCGCGCCTGCAAGGCGGGCAAAATCCAGTCTGGCACTTCCAGCTGCACCGGCGCCGGCATCTCGGGGTGATCCAGCGTGCGGTTTTGCAACGGTCGCAACACCGATTTTTCGGCGGCCACCAGCGGCGGAGCGGCGAACTGGCCGCCGGAGTAGGATTTTTCGACCCCCTCCATCGCCCAGCCCTCCAGCAGCAGCGAGGCCGCCACCAGCAGTCGCGGCGATGGCACCGCACCCATGTGTTCCAGCCACCATCCCAGGCGCCGCCGGGCGCGCAGCACGGCCCAGGCACGGTCCGACACTGCGCGGCGGTCGCCGGAGCCGATATAGCGACGGTCGCGGAAGAAGGCGTTGGCGATGGCGTCGGCAGGGCGCCGTCCGCCGCCTTCGATTTCCTCGAGCAGGTCGATCGCGGCGAGTAGTCGGGCGGAGGGAGTCACGTATGGGGCAGCCTTTGCGCGTGCGGGGAGGGCGGCAGCGCTACCTGCCGGCGATCCGCCCCTATGGCACAAGCCTGGCCAAGCCGCGACCGCCCGGCGCCATGGGCTACGCTAGTGTCCCGATTCCGAAGTTCCTCGGATTGAAAAATCGTCTCGGGAGACGAGCTCTTGATTGTCAGTGGCTTGCTGTACCCCCTACGCCCGCCGGGAAGACCGGCGAAATTCGGGGGCAGAACACTAGTCGATGATCAGCGGGATAACGGTTTTTACCGTTGTCGTGCCATAGGTCTGTGTCGCGATCAGTGATGCCCCGCCCTTGTCGTCCGGGATGGCAGGGGTGATCCAAAACCACGCCCAAACATTATCCTTGGAGCATTTATAGGGCTTGACCTTGGCGGAGGCCAAAACCGTGGTAACGCCTTTCACCTTTGCCACGATCTCGTAGCTGGTGTCGCAGGCTCCGGTAAAATTGAAATTCTGCGAACCGATCGCCACCGCGTAATTGTTGCCATGCGGAATGATGCGCAGCGGGATCGGCAGATCGACATTGCTGTCGCTGGTGCCTGGCACCGCGTTGAGAGCAGGCACCTTTCCGGCCGGATCCGCATAGCCGATCACAGCGTAGGTGATGGCGCCGGGCGGCAAGGCGGCAAATGCCGTGCCGGCCAGCACGCAGAGCGAAGCTGCCGCAGCAGAGAGAAGTTTCACGCGATTCCTCCAAAAACCCTATTTCTGACGCTATGGTATGCGCCGCGCCAGGTTGTTTCAAGATCCGAAAAATTCGGGTTTTTGCTAACGAGGGCGGGAAGATTCGCCTAATCTGCACCCTTTCGAAGGCACTCCCGTTTGGCCTCGCGCAAATTCTTTCAACCTGCACGCGATGAGAGTGTGGTGAAAATTTCCCAGGGGCCAACCTGTGCGCGGTCGTAACATATCTTGCCGTCTGGCTCGGCGCACATATAGAAACCACCGCTGGTCACCTGGATCGATGAGGGGCCGCTTGATTTGACATGGAGCACCGTTCCGGCCGTACGTGCCTCCAGCGGCTCTAGCCCAACCAACATTTTCGGCCGCACGACGCAGGCGAGAACGCGGCTTCCGGCGTGTACGCACAGGGCGGAAAAGCTGTTTCCAAAAAAAGGAAAAACGGGAAGCAGACCAAATTGGCCGGCTGCGCTATCGATAGTCACATGGACCAACCGCTCATCGAACGCGTTATAAAACACGACGGTACCGTGCGCGGTTTGCAACCCGGCCAAGAGATCCACCCGGCCGCACGCAAGCCTGCGTATACAGTGCAGCAATGCCTCGCATTGCGAAGCGGAAAGATCCGCCCTCAGGCAATCGAGTACAACCAGCGCCTGGTCAAACACGGCAAGATGCAAGAGCGCTTTGAGCAACGGCAGGAAAACCGCAGGCGGATGCACGATTCCGAGTGTTCCGCGCGCGCGTAGCCCGCTCATCAAGCGGACTGCCCGCCTGGGATCGGCATGCGCAATCTTCAGCAGAAGTGCCTGGCGCCTGAACCTGTTTCTGTGGCGCGCGAGGGTTATGACCCGGCACAATCTTGCCAAGTCGCCTTGCATGCAGCAATACCAAACGGCGCCTGTCAGCGCCGCGCCCTTCATCCCCTCCAGCACATGGTGGCCGGCATGTGGCACACGAAACGCTTGCAGATTTGGCGCGGCCGCTTCAATCATCCTGTAATGATAGGCATCCGTCGGATCCCACGGATCGTAGAACAGGTTGATCCTGCCGGCTATATCGGCCGGGCGAATACCCATCCCCGCCATCTCCGGCCTGAACTGACCATCATACCCCCCGATCCCTGGCCCGCACTCCGCCGGATCGATCGACCACTGCGGGCTGTAGGCAACCACGTCGGTCGCACCCAGCAGCTGTGAATACTTGATGGCCGCGTAAGCGCCCATCGAACTGCCGTAGAATAGGCGCCGGCCAAACGAACGAAGGGTGTAGGAAATCTCGGGCAGTGCCGCCCTGATGCTGGCTTGCGGATACCAGTTGGCGTCCTTCGCCATAAAGCCTAGGCAGGTCACGCCAAGTTTCTCGGTGACCCGGTCGGCAAAGAAGCGCAGGCCATCGGCCAGCGTGACGGCGTCACCGAAGGTTACCACCAGCCAATTGGAGCTGGCCGGTTTGAAGATGACCCTGATATGCGCGTCTTCAAATATAATAAACAAAGGGAAAGCCTCCTTTTTTGAAAAAAAAGAAGCAAAAAACTTCTGTGTGGCTGTCGGGGACTCACCGACTCGAAATACTAAAGAAATAAAGGTTTTTGTTCTTTTTGTTCAAAAAACTGCTTAACTCTCTTGCCTATAATTCGGCGCCTCTCGCGTAATTGCCACATCATGCACATGGCTCTCACGCAGACCCGCCCCGGTAATCCGCCGGAACTTCGTATTGGCCTGCAAATCGGCGATCGTCGCAGCCCCCGCATAACCCATGCCGGCGCGCAGGCCGCCCACAAGCTGGTGCACCACGCCCGACATCGGGCCTTTGTAGCCCACCCTGCCCTCGATACCTTCCGGCACCAGCTTGAGCGAATCCGTGATCTCCTGCTGGAAATACCGGTCGGCCGAGCCGCGCGACATGGCGGCGATACTGCCCATGCCGCGGTAGCTCTTGTAGCTGCGCCCCTGATACAAAAAGACCTCGCCTGGCGCTTCATCCGTGCCGGCCAGCAGGCTGCCGATCATCACCGCATCGGCGCCCGCGCCGATCGCTTTGACGATGTCGCCCGAGGTGCGTATCCCGCCATCGGCGATGCTCGGGGTATCGCGCTCCCGGCACGCAGCGGCCGTTTCCATCACCGCGGAGAATTGCGGCACGCCGACGCCGGCCACCACCCGCGTGGTGCAGATGCTGCCAGGCCCGATGCCGATCTTGATGCAATCCGCACCCGCATCGATCAAGGCGAGCGCACCCTCCGGCGTCGCCACATTGCCGGCAATCACGCCCACCCCGTTGGACAGATGCTTGATCTGCGTCACCTGCGCCAGCACGCCGGCGGAATGGCCGTGCGCGGTATCCACCACGATCACGTCAACGCCGGCCGCGATCAGCGCCTCCGCCCGCGTGCGGCCATCATCGCCCACGCCGGTGGCCGCCGCCACGCGCAGCCGCCCCAGCTCATCCTTGTTGGCGAGCGGATGGGCCTGCGCCTTGTCCATATCCTTCACCGTGATCAGGCCGACACAGCGGAATGCCTCATCCACCACCAGCAGTTTTTCGATCCGGTGGTGGTGAAGCAGGCGCCGCGCCTCTTCGGCGCCCGGATTGCCGGTGACCGTCACCAGCCGTTCCTTTGTCATCAGCTCGCGCACGGGGATGGCGGGGTCGGTGGCGAAGCGCACGTCGCGGTTGGTGAGGATGCCCACCAGCCTGCCGCCATGCTCCACCACGGGGATGCCGCTGATCCGCCATTGCTGCATCAGGCCGAGGGCATCGGCCAGGGTTTGCTCCGGATGGATTGTTACCGGGTTCACCACCATGCCGGACTCGAATTTCTTGACCGCGCGGACCTGTTTCACCTGCTCCTCGATGGTGAGGTTCTTGTGGACGACGCCGATGCCGCCCTGCTGGGCCATGGCAATCGCCATCTGCCCTTCGGTGACGGTATCCATGGCGGCGGCCAGCAGCGGGATGTTCAGCCCGATGCTGGCCGTGAGCCGCGTGCGCGTTTCGGTTTTGTTGGGGAGCACCTGCGAGTAGGCGGGCACGACGAGCACGTCATCGAAGGCCAAGGCTTCGGCGATGCGGGATTCGATCGAGGGAGGCATGTCCCATTTAGGGCAAACGGCACGGAAAGGGAAGAAGATCGGCGCACCCGCCCGGGAATGCACGTCTGCGATGGGTTTTATGGAAGCGGCCGGCCGTCGAAACTTCCATACTGGAAACAGCAGCGGGACTATTTTGTTCTCGGCGCATTCTCTCGCCTGATCTCGTGGGGTAACAGGTGTGGCCACTATCAGGGTAGGCATCGGAGGCTGGAATTTTCCGCCCTGGCGGGGCCGGTTCTATCCCAAAGGCCTGCCGCGGGCCCAAGAACTGGCTTATGCCGGCAGCCGGCTCAGCTCGATCGAGATCAATGCGACGTTCTACCGTCACCAGTCAGCGAACACCTTCGCCGCCTGGCGAGAGGCGACGCCCGAGCACTTTGTATTTGCCGTAAAGGCCCATCGAGCGTCCACGAGCGCCAAGGATTTCGCCGGCGCCGACGCGGCCATCGCACGCTTTCTGGAGTCGGGGATCGCCGAGCTCGGCCCGAAACTTGGCCCAATCCTTTGGCAGTTCCCGCCAAACCGGCGCTTCGATCCGGACACCGCCGAAACCTTCCTTGCCGCCCTGCCCAAGACACTCGATGGCCGCACGCTTCGCCACGCCATCGAAGCCAGGCATGCGAGTTTTGACAATCCTGCCTGGACCGCCCTGTTGCGCCGCTACCAGGCGGCAGCTGTTATTGTGGAGTCGGGCAAACAAAGCCTGCGCGGCGATATTACCGGTGGCTTCGTATATGCCCGGCTTCAGCAGAACGTGGCGGCGGCCCAGGAAGGTTATGCCAGCGATGCGCTGGATCGCTGGGCCACGCGATTTGCCGCATGGGCTAATGGCGATGCCGTCGACGATGTTCCGCTTACCGATACGGCCAAGGCCGCGGAGCTGAAGCCGTTACCGTGTTTTGTGTATTTCATCGGCGGCGACAAGGAGCGGGCGCCCGACTCGGCGTGTGCTTTGATCCGACGTTTCAAGACGTGAGAGAAAGACGTTCTTTTCCGAAGAAAAGAACCAAAAGACTTGCTACTCCGCCGCCTTACAGCTGGCCGCGCGTCAGGCGTTCGATCTCGGCCCGCACCGTGCGCTCCACCAGCGGCGCCAGATGCTCGTCCAGCCAGGTTTTCAGGATCGGCCGCAGCTCGTCGCGCACGATATCCTCCAGCGAAGGGCCGCCATGATAGATCGGCGTCTGGCGCTGGCCGAGCACGCGCACCAGAGCGCCCATCGAGGCACTGGCCGCGGCGGCCGCAGATGGTGCCAGCAGCGGCTCATCCGGTTCACCCATATGGACTGGCTCTTCCGGCTCCTGCACATGTGCCTCCATCGGCGCCGCGGGCACTGCCTCCGGCTCGCCTGTCTCTTCCACGATCATGCTGTGTTCCAACTCAAATACGTCCGGGCCCTCCGGCTCGGACATGGTGGGGTTAGCGGCCAAGTGGGGCGCTATCGCGGCGTCATCGTTCAAAATACGCCGGATCGAGGCAAGGATCTCCTCCATGGAGGGTTCCCCTGCCCCGCCAGGCGCCTCGCCGCCCGGGCCGCCGCTTTGGTTTCCGCCTGGGCCCATCAGCGGCCCGGCTGGTTCAGGGCGCGGTCGCCGGTGCCCCAGAGAGCGCCCTTCACGGCCCGGTAATACGCCGTCTCGTCATAGAGCGGCACCTGGAGGCCAAGATCGGCCGCGGTGAGCCGGCCGATCGCCGAAGCCACGCCGTAGGAGGCGGTGACCATGCTGGTGATGTCCTGCACCAGAGTGATCTGCGCGGAAAGCAGGTTCTGCTGGCCGATCAGCACCTCCTGCGTGGTGGCGGAACCCACCAGCGCCTCACGCTCCAACCCTTCTAGCGCGATCTCGCTGGATTTTACGCCGGCGCGGGCGCTGCCGATGGAGGCCGTGGCGGCAGCCAGCGTCTCCCAGGCCTGCACGGCGAGTTCGCGCGCCTGGCGCTGCGCATCCTCGGTCTGGCGCACTGCCTGCAGATAGCTCTGCCTGGCCTGGCGGATCGCCGCATATTCCGAACCGCCCTGGTAGAGCGGGATCGTCACGTTCAGCAGGGCGCTACCTCCATAGGTGCTTTCGCCTTCAAGCGTGCTGCCATTGTTGTAGAGGGCGCTGCCCTGGATGCTGACATTCGGCCCCAGATTCGCGAACGCCACATCCACCGCGTCGCGCAATTGCGATTCGTTGAACTTGGCCGCGATCACATTCGGATTGTTGGTGATGGCGAGAGCCGAGGCCTCCCGTTCGCTTTTCACCGGCAGCGCCAGTGGCTGCGGATCGGCCAGATCTGCCGGCGGCTGCACGCCCACCTCACGCACGAAAGTAGCCTGCGCCGTCGCGTAATTGCCTTCCGCCGTCTGCCGGGTCGAAATCGCCGCGGCCAGCGCCGCCTCCGCCTGCGCCACGTCGGTCCGGGTCAGTTCGCCCACCTTGAAGCGGTCGTTGATGGCGCGCAGTTCGTCGCCCAGCACCTGTTCGTTGGCGTGGTCAAGATCGAGCAGCTGCTTGTCTTCCACCACGGTCACGTAGGCATTGACGGTATCGGTGAACACGGTCTCTTCCTCGGCGATCAGGCGTGCCCGTTCCGCATAAACGCTGTTGACGGCCTCGTGGGTGGTCGCCGTGGTCTTGCCACCGCGATACAGATATTCGGTGACTGTGGCTTGCGCCGTGCCTTCTGTGCGGTTGTTCTTGGTCGAGTCGGTGTAGGTGGCACCCGCCGAGGAGCCATTGGTCGGGCAGCCTTTCTGCACGGTGAACGTGCTCGCGCAGGAGAGCTGCTGGTCGAACCGGCCCGCGCCATAGCCGTACTGGCCGGTGATGCTGATCTGTGGCCGCCAGCCGGCGAGTGCGGTCGGCACGTTTTCATCCACCGACCGCAGATGGGCGCGTTCCCCGGTGAGTTGTGGGTTGTATTCGTAGGCCGCCCCGAGCGCTTCGGAGAGGGTGTGCGGCACCGTATCGGGCTGGTCGGTCGCGATGGTGCGTGCCATGCCGGGCCCGGCCGGCATGTATTTTTGGGGCATCTGAGCCAGCGCGAGGCGAGCGCCGCCTGGGAAAACGAGAGACGTGGTAACCAGAAACCCGGCTGCCAGAACGACGCGCGGTGAGCGCATACGGCAAACTCCAGAAAAGAACGCGCCCGACTTTGCCACAGCGTCCGCTGATCGCCAACGACCCAAGGCCACCGAGGCAAAGTCGGGGATGTTCGGGTTAGAAGGTAAAGCCGGACGTGGGTGCCAGGCCGGGTAGCAGGGATGCGCTGGCATCGAAGGCCGGTTGCGCGCGCAGGCCGCCGGTGCTGGGCTCCGCGATCACCGCGGTGCCGGCCGTGCCGTGGGCCACGATGATGGTTACCAGCCGCCCGCTCACGGCCACTTGGCGCCCAATGGCGTCCGGGATGGCCGGCACGCCGCCTTCTATCACCACCAAATCGTAAGGCGCCGAGGCCTCGTAACCATCGGCCAGGCTTCCCTGCACGAAACTGATGCCCTGGTCTGTATTTACCCGCCGCGCCTGATCGATCAGCGACTCGTTTTCCTCCAGCGCCGTCACCTGGATGCCGCAGGCGGCGAGCACGGCGGCGCCGTAGCCGGTGCCGCACCCTACGATCAGCGCGGTTTCGCCGCTGCGTGGTGCCGCCAGCTGCAGCAGCCGCGCGAGCACCAGCGGCTTCAGCATCACCCGCCCGCCGCCGAGCGGCAGGTCCTGATCGATATAGGCCAGGGGGGCGATCGTCGGCGGCGCATAGGTTTCGCGCGGCAGGCTGCGCATGGCGTCGAGGATTCGTCGATCGGTCACCTTGCTGGGCCGCAGCTGGCCATCGACCATCAGGTTGCGCGCCAGCAGGAAATCGGCGGCCGACATCACAGGCTGGGACATGAGGGCAGGCTGCTCCGCAATCGCGGGGGTCTTCTAGCCGCCACGGTTCCGCGGGTCCACTTGATCCAGTTGGCGCCTCGTGTGACAAGCGCCGCCTGCGCGGTCCCGTGGCAGAATGGTTATGCTCAGGTCTGCAAAACCTGCTATTCCGGTTCGATTCCGGACGGGACCTCCACATGCCCATGGACCCTGGCTTCCTGTTTTTGTTGGTCTGGTTTGTCTGGGCGGTCTCTTGGATCGCTGCCGCCTTTTGGAGCCGCTCGACCGTGGCCAGGCTGCCAGCGCGACAAGCCTGGAGCTACCGCATTCTGCTCACTATGGGCACGCTTCTCTCGCTGTATTTGAAGGGGCAGGCGCACCATCGGCTGTGGCATATAGGACTCGATGGCGCTTATGCGCTGGCAGCCCTCACCTTCGCTGGCCTCGCCTTGACCTGGTGGGCGCGGCTTTGGCTAGGCTCATTGTGGTCGAGCGGCGTCACGCACAAGGAGGGCCATGAGGTGATCGATACCGGGCCGTATGCGCTGGTGCGACACCCGATCTACTCCGGCATTCTGTTTGCCGCGCTGGCGACAACCGTGGCCAAGGCCACCGCCATCGGCATTTTGGGCTTTGCCTTTCTGGTGGCCGGGCTGTGGGCGAAGGCGCGCTTCGAGGAAGGTTTCTTGCAGGACCAGTTGGGGGCCGGCGCTTATGCCGCCTACCGCGCTCGGGTGCCGATGCTGGTGCCGGGCCTGAGCGCCCGGATCCCGCGGTAGCCCGCATCGCACTTCTTCGATGCGTGGCTTTGCCGCGGACAGGCTACCCGGATCGCCCAAGCACGATGCGGGCTCCGGCCTCCGCCTTTGGTGTAACTGACGACCTTTTTCCTCGCGCTGCTACTGCTGCCGATGCACCGGCGCGGCCTGTGTCATCGGGATGAGCTTTACCTTGATCAGCAAATCGAGTGGGTGGCCTTCGCCATGCCAGCTCAAAAAACTGATCACCAGTGCCACGTGGATGGCGGCCACGGCGGCGACGATCATCGCGGTTCGCCCGGGGCGCCTCAATTGCTGCTCGTAATCCGAGCCGACTTTACGTTGTACCCGGAGCTGCCACGTTGTCCGGGCCGAGTATCTGGTGGCCATGTGCGAAACCCCCGACTCTGCCGAAATATGCCCGACGCTTTCTTAACCCATCCTTGACGCCTAGACTGGACCTAATGTCGATCTCCGCGCCGTTTATCGCCCGCCCCATCGCCACCTGCCTGCTAGCGGTCGCCGTGCTTCTCGGCGGTGCCCTCGGCTACAATGCTCTGCCGGTGTCTGCCCTGCCCCAGGTGGATTTTCCGACCATCGTGGTCACTACACAATATCCCGGCGCCGGACCCGATACCATGTCGACGCTCGTCACCGCACCGCTGGAACGCCAGCTCGGCCAGATCAACGGCATCCAGTCGATGCAGAGCTCATCCTCGGTCGGCGTCAGCGAGATCACCCTACAATTCGACCTCACGCGCAGCATGGATGGCGCGGCGCAGGACGTGCAGGCGGCTATCAACACTGCGCAGGGCGTGTTGCCGCAATCCTTGCCCTACCCCCCGACCTATAACCGGGTGAACCCGGCAGACGCGCCGATCCTGAGCCTGGCCGTGACCAGCGACACGCTGCCGATCGATCAGGTGGCCGATGCGGCCGATACCCTTCTGCAACCCAAGCTCAGCCAAATCGACGGCGTAGGCCGTGTGGTGGTGCAAGGCGGGCTGAAACCGGCGGTCCGGGTGCAGCTGGATCCCGCCCGCCTGGCTGCCTACGGCCTGTCGATGGAGGATGTGCGCAGCGCCATCAGCACCGCCAATGTCAGCGGCGCCAAAGGCAGTTTCAATGGCCCGCATCTGTCCTACACAATCGGCACCAACGACCAGCTCATCTCGCCCGACTCTTACAGGAACCTCGTTCTGGCGTGGCGCGCCGGCGCGGCCGTGCGGCTCAGCGATGTCGGCATCGTCACTCACGGCGTGGAAAACGATCGCGTCGCCGCCTGGTACAAGGGGCGGCCGGCCGTGTTGCTAGATGTGCAGCGTCAGCCGGGTGCCAATATCGTGGCTACCGTCGACGCGGTGCGCGAGGAATTGCCCACGCTCACCAAGGCGCTGCCGCCGGGCCTGAAACTCGATATTTCCGCCGACCGCACGCAAACCATACGCGCCTCGGTCAACGACGTGCAGCGCACCCTGCTGCTGGCCATGGTGCTGGTGGTGGGCGTGATCTTCCTGTTCCTGCGCAATGCGCGGGCCACTTTCATTCCTGCGGTTGCCCTGCCGCTGAGCCTGATCGGCACGTTCGGGGTGATGAGCTGGCTCGGCTACGGGCTCGACAACCTGTCGCTGATGGCGCTGACCGTCGCCTCTGGCTTCGTGGTCGACGACGCCATCGTGATGATCGAGAATGTGGTGCGTTTCATCGAGCAGGGCGTGCGGCCGCTGGAAGCGGCCTTTCGGGGCGCGGCGCAGATCGGCTTCACCATTGTTTCGCTTACCATTTCGCTGATCGCGGTGTTCATTCCGCTGCTGTTCATGGGCGGCGTGGTGGGCCGCCTGTTCAAAGAGTTTTCCGTCACCCTCTCGGTGGCGGTTGCGGTGTCGGCCGTGGTGTCGCTCACCCTCACACCGATGATGTGCGGCCGGATGCTACGCCCGCGGCGGGAGGGGCCGGCGCGAGGCGATGACCAGATGTTCGCGCGCTTGCTGCAACGCTACCGGCGCAGCCTGGAATTTTCCATGCGCCACCGGGGTTTTACCTTGGGCCTCGCGGCGCTGACCCTGGCCGGCACGATCGTGCTGTATGTGGTGATCCCAAAAGGGTTTCTGCCGCAGCAGGATACCGGCGCCATCATCGCCACAACCGAGGCGGCCGAGAGCATCTCGATCCCCGCCATGTCGACCCTGCAATTGCAGGCGGCGGAGGTGGTTGGGCGCGATCCTGCGGTGGACAACGTCACCTCGCTGGTCGGCTCCGGCGAAGTGAACCCCACGCCCAATGTCGGGCGGCTTTCCATTACGCTGAAGCCGCGTGGCCAGCGGGATGCGATCGGGCCGGTGATCGCCCGGCTGCAGACTGCCCTGCAGGGCGTGACGGGCCTTTCCGTGTTCATGCAGCCGGTGCAGGACATCCAAATCGGTGCCCGCATCAGCCGCACCCAGTATCAATACACGCTCACCGATACCGACCAGGCGGAGTTGGAGGCATGGACTCCGCGGCTGATCGACCGGCTGCGCCAGATCCCCGAACTCACCAACGTCACCAGCGACCAGCAGGAGAACGGTTTTGCGACCGAGATCGTGGTGGACCGCGACGCCGCGACGCGGCTGGGGGTGACGATGCAGGCGATCGAGGACGTGCTCTACGACGCTTTCGGCCAGCGCCAAGTGAGCACGATCTACCAGCAGAGCAACCAGTATCGCGTGGTGATGTCGGCCGATCCGTCCTGGATCGAGCATCCCGAATCGCTGCTGAAGCTGCGCGTGCCCGGCACCGTCGCCAGTTTCGGGGCCAACGGCACGGCGCAGGTGGCGTCGGCCACGGTTGCGACCACCAACACGGTGGCGCAGGTGCCGCTGCTGGCGGTGGCACATTTGGAGCGCCGCACGGCGCCGCTCGTGATCACCCACCAGGCGCAGTTCCCGTCGGTCACGCTGAGTTTCGATGTGCGCGCCGGCGCCTCGCTGGGCGATGCGGTGGCTGCGGTGCAGGCGGCAGAGGCCGATATCGGCCTGCCCGGCACCATCATCGGCGCCTATTCGGGCGACGCGGCCGAGTTTCAGCGGTCGCTTGCCGCCGAGCCCTGGCTGATCCTTGCCGCGGTGCTGGTGATCTACATCGTGCTGGGCGTGCTCTACGAGAGTTTCATCCACCCGGTGACCATCCTCTCCACCCTGCCGTCGGCCGGCATCGGTGCGCTGCTGGCGCTGATGTTGTCCGGCTACGATCTGTCGGTGGTGGCGCTGGTGGGCATCGTGCTGTTGATGGGCATCGTAAAGAAAAACGGCATCCTGGTGGTGGATTTCGCGCTGGAGGCGGAACGCGAGCGCGGCCTGTCGCCGGAGGCGGCAGCCATCGAGGCCTGCGTGCTGCGTTTCCGCCCGATCATGATGACCACCGCCGCCGCCCTGCTGGGCGCGCTGCCCTTGGTGCTGGACCACGGCACAGGGTCGGAGTTGCGCCGCCCGCTGGGCATCGCGATCGTCGGCGGGCTGCTGCTGAGCCAGGCGCTGACACTTTATACGACGCCTGCGATTTATGTGGCGTTTGAGAAGCTGATGGGCAGGCAAGGGCGCGCGGCGATTGTCGCCGTTTGAGCGTAAAGAAGGGCGTTCTTTTTTGAAAAAAAGAACCAAGAAACTTTTGGTCTCCGGTTTTGGCTCGGATCGTAGTTGGGCTTGGCCGGAGTTTGAGACTTCATGAATTTTTCGACGCCTTTCATTGTTCGCCCGATCGGGACGCTGCTGCTGTCGCTGGGGCTGCTGATCGCGGGCGTGGTCGCCTATCAGTTCCTGCCGGTGGCGGCCCTGCCGAATGTGGACGTGCCGGCCATCGTGGTGTTCGCCGGGCGGCCGGGCGCCGATCCCGCGACCATGGCCAATTCCGTTGCCGCCCCGATCGAGCGCCATATCGGCGAGATCGGCGGCGTGAGCGACCTGTTCTCCACCAACTCGACCGGCCAGAGCAACGTGATCACGCTGTTCGATCTCGGCGGCAGCACCGAGGATGCGGCACGCGAAGTGCAGTCGGCCCTGAATGCCGCTCAAACCGACCTGCCGGCCGGTCTGCCGCTGCGCCCGTTCTACAAGAAATTCAATCCGACCGACCAGCCGGTGATGACGATCGCGCTCAGTTCCGACGAGCTTTCCGTCGGCCAGATCTACGAAGCCGCCGATACGGTGCTGCAGCAGCGCTTCACCCAGGTGGAGGGCGTCAGCCGCGTGCAGATCGATGGCGGCCAAACCCCGGCGATCCGGGTTCAGCTCGATCCGGGCGCGCTGCAAGCTGCCGGGATCTCCGCCGACGACGTTCGCCTGGCGATCGAAAATGCCAACGTGCTAGAGCCCACCGGCAGCTTTCAGGGCGCCCAGCATGCGGAAGAAATCGAGGTCAACGGCCAGATCAACCGGGCCGCCGCCTATGGCCGCATCGTGCTGAAAGCCCGCGGTGGCGCGGTGCTTCGCGTGTCGGATGTGGCGCGCGTGATCGACAGCGTCACCAACGTGCGCCTGGCTGCCTGGAACGGCCACAAGCCGGCCATATTGCTACGCATCTTCAAGATACCTGGCGCGAACATGATCGAAACCGTCGATCGCGTCCGTGCCCTGCTGCCCACGGTCAAACGCTGGATCAACCCAGATATCCAGCTCACCGTGCTGGATGATCGCACCCAGACCATCCGCGCCAGCACGAACGATGTCAAAATCACCCTGCTGATCACCGGCGCGCTTGTTCTGCTGACGGTGATGCTGTTCCTCCGCCGGGTTGCCGCCACCGTGGCCGCGGCGGTAACCGTGCCGCTCTCGCTCGCCGGCACTGCGGCCGGCATGTGGGCGATGGGATTCTCGCTGAATAACTACTCGCTGATGGCAATCACCATCGCCGTCGGCTTCGTGGTAGACGACGCGATCGTGATGATCGAGAACATTGCGCGGCTGCGCGAGCAGGGGATGGGCCAGGTGCAGGCGGCGATCCTCGGCGCGCGGCAGATCGGGTTTACCGTTGTTTCCATCACGCTTTCTCTCATCGCGGTGTTCATCCCGCTGCTGTTCATGAGCGGCATAATCGGCCGCATCCTGCATGAATTTGCGTTCACGCTCACCCTTGCCATTGTCCTCTCGGCCGTCGTTTCGCTCACCCTCACACCCATGGTCTGCGCGCGTATGGCCGACGCCCCGCCCACCGGCTGGCTGAAGCGCGCCGACGCGGCGATCGAGCCGGCGCTGCATCGCGTCGTGATGGCCTATATGCGCGGACTCGGCTGGGCGCTCTTGCATCGCAAAACGATGCTCGCGACCATCGTGTTCACCATCATCGCAACGTTCTTCCTGTACGGTGCTGTACCGAAGAATTTCGTGGCCGAACAGGATACCGGGTTGCTGCGTGGCACCACGCTCGGCGCGGTCAATGCATCGTTCGAGCAGATGGCGCGGTTGCAGCAAAAAGTGGTGGATATCGTGCTCGCCGATCCGGCGGTGGCCGCCGTGGGCTCCACCGTTGGTGTCGCCACCGGTTTCGACCAGGCCAACCAGGGTACGTTGATCATTTCCCTGAAACCACGCAGCGAACGCGGCACGCGCGCCGCCGGCGTGATCGAACGCCTGCGACCCAAGCTCGACGCCGTGGCCGGCCTGCAAACCGTGCTGTTCGCCCCTGGCGATTTCGGCGGTGGCAACCGCACCGGCGGCGGCGGCGAGTATAATTTCGATGTGCTCGGCAGCAATCTCGACGAAACGAATAGCTGGGTCACCAGGATCGAGCACGCGATGCAGAAATCGCCCGATTTCAGCGACGTGACGTCAGACGCCGATTCCAATGCCCCGCAAGCCAATATCACGATCGACCGGGAGGCTGCCGCACGCTTGCAGGTTTCCACGGCCGCGATCGACACCGCACTCGCTAACGCGCTGTCGCAACGGCAGATCTCCACCATCTATACGCAACGCAACCAGTATTATGTGGTGCTGGAAACCCTGCCCTGGCTGCAGCGCGATCCGCATTATCTCGACCACGTCTATGTGGCAGCCAATACCGGCCTGCCGGTGCCGCTTGCAGCGGTGACCCATCTCAGCTTCGGCACCGCGCCGCTGAATGTGAGCCACAACGCCCAGTTGGTGGATAGCGAAATCGACTTCAATCTCAAACCTGGCCTCGCCCTTGGCGACGCCACAGACCGCATCAAACTTCTGATCCACGATCTGTCGCCGCCACCCACCATCCGCGTGCAATTCGAGGGCAATGCGAAACTCTTCATGCAGTCGCTCGAATCGGAGCCGCCGCTGATCATTGCCGCCCTGCTTTCGATCTACATCGTGCTCGGCGTGCTTTACGAAAGCCTGCTGCACCCGATAACGATCATGTCCACCCTGCCCTCGGCCGGGCTCGGGGCACTACTCGGGATCCTGGTCACCGGCACCGATTTCGGCGTGCTGAGCGTGATCGGGATCGTGCTGCTGATGGGGATCGTGAAAAAGAACGCCATCATGCTGGTGGATTTCGCGCTGGATGCGCAGCGGGACCGCGGCATGTCACCCGAAGAGGCGATACGTGAAGCCTGCCTGGAGCGGTTCCGCCCGATCATCATGACCACGCTCACCGCGCTCTGCGGCGCGCTGCCTTTGGCGCTGGCCTTCGGCACCGGCTCGGAGTTGCGGCGGCCGATGGGTATTGCGATCGTCGGCGGCCTGGTCGTGAGCCAAGCGCTCACCTTATATACAACGCCGGTCATCTATCTTGCGCTGGAACGCCGCGTCCGCCACAAGCGGCGCAAAATAATTCACGCCGCGGCAGAATAAGAGTTTCTCGCTTCTTCTTTTCAGAGAAGAAGTCTTTCTTTTTTCCAAATTCGTGCCGCGGGCTGTTTTTAATTATTTCTCACGTGCCGCCGCCTCCCGAGCGGCTTGCGGCACGCCTGTGCTTGGTGCAGAGCATCACCGGCGTTGGTGGGCACGGTGGGCAGCATTCAGTGTTCGGAGCGATGACGACAGGCAAGGCGATGTTCCTGCTCGATGCGGCGGCCATGGTCGTTGTCTGGCCCGTTTTGCTCAATATCGGCTGCTGGGGGCCGGAATGCTTCCGGCCGACGCCTGACGGGCTCGGCACGGTGCTCTATCCGATCGCCAATCTGATCTCCCTATATGCGCTCGGCCTCTATCGACGCGAGGCGGTGCTGCAAACACGCGAATCGCTCGGCCGGGTGCCCTTGGCAGTCAGTATCGGCGCGGTGGGCACTGCCGTGCTGCTGGTTCTGCTCAGCGGATGGATCGGCTCGCCAGCCAACCGGGTGCGGCTGTTTTCCGGCGCGGTGATCGGATTCTGTTTTTCGGGCGTAGTGGCGCGGCTGATCCTGTCGGTCATGAAAAGCCGCGGCACCTTCCAGCGTCACCTCCTGGTGGTCGGCGCCGGCACCCGCGCCTGGGACCTCGTGTGCATGCTCCGCAATGAGGGGCGCCATCCGCAATACCGAATCACCTTCGTGCATGACGATGCCTATGGCCGAACCGACCCGCGTCTGCTCGCCGAGCTCGGCAACGGCCTGGAATTGCTGGCGGGGGTGGACCCGCTCACCGCAGCCCACCGCTGCAAACCGGACGAGGTGGTAGTCGCCCCCGATGAGCGGCGCGGCATGCCGCTCGATACGCTTCTGGCCTGCAAGAAGGAGGGATACCCGGTCTTGCAATACCTGACCTTTCTCGAGCACGAGATCAGGCGCGTCGACATTCGGCGCGTGGAGGTTGGCTGGCTGCTCTATTCCACCGGCTTTTATTTTGGCACCATCGACAATGCGCTGAAACGCCTGCTGGACGTGGCCGTAAGTGTTGTGCTGCTCGTGGTATTCTCGCCGTTCCTGGTCGGCGCCGCGATCGCCATCCGGCTGGATGATGGCGGCCCAATTTTGTACAGCCAGGAGCGACTGACCCGCAACGAGAAACCGTTCCGTATCCTGAAGCTACGTACCATGCGCACCGACGCAGAAAAAGCGGGCGCCGTCTGGGCGAAGGAGGCAGATCCACGGATCACCCGCGTGGGCAACTTCCTCCGCCGCACCCGCATCGACGAAATGCCGCAGCTGTTCAACGTGCTGCGCGGCGACATGTCACTTGTCGGCCCACGCCCCGAACGCCCCACCTTCATCGAAGGCCTGGCGAAGGAGCTGCCGCTCTACCATGAGCGCCACATGGTGAAGGCCGGGCTCACCGGCTGGGCGCAGATCAATTACCCCTACGGCGCGTCGCTCGACGATGCCCGGTCAAAGCTGAGCTACGATCTGTATTACGTGAAGAATTTCAGCATCCTGTTCGATCTGCTGATCTTGCTGCAGACATTGCGAGTCGTGCTCTGGCCAAGTGGGGCGCGTTGAGCTGAGAGAGGCCAGGGGCCTTTCTCACCCAAGCACCCGACTTGCCGGAAAGCTCAGCCGCACGCGGGTGCCGATGCGTTCGGCCGATTCGACGGTGAGCGTGCCGCCATGGGCCTGCATCAGGCTGCGGGCGAGGGTGAGACGCAATCCGATGCCCCGGCTTTCCTCGCTGTGGGAGTCGTTGGGGCCAAGAGGCAGGCCGATCCCTTCATCCTGCACGATCAGCGACCAGCTGCCCTGTCCTGGCTCCGCGGAAAGCTCGATCCGGTCGCCATGACGCGTGGCGCAAGCGGCGCCCGAGAGAACGTTGACCAGAACCTGGTTGATCGCCCGGCGGTCCACAAGGAGGCGGGTGGGCTCAAGCTCGGGTGCCAGCCGCCAGGTGCGGCGGCCTGGGCCCAGATGGGCGGCCACCTGCGCCATGGCGAACTCGATCAGCGGCAGCAAGGCGACCTCCGCCTCCTGCAGATGGCGGGCGGCTTCGGGTGTTTCGGTTTGCTGCGTGAGGTCTTCCGACATGTCGAGCAAGCGGCGGGCGAGCCCGGCCAGCGCGGTATCGGGCGGTTCGGCGGTTTGGGCATGGCCGAATAGGGCAAGCGCCACGTTGCGCTGGTCACTCGCGGCCAGGCGAAGCAGCCGCAGTGTCGATTGAAATCCGACATTGACGGCGTGGCATTGTCGTTCGGCATCGCGCCTGCGCGCGAGTTCGCGGTAGCACGTCGCCGATGCGATCGCAGCAAGGCAGAGCAGAACGACCGGCTCGAACGCACCCATGGGTGGATTTAACCACCCGGGGGAAACGAATTAGTTAATTCGGCCGATGACCACTGCTTGTCTCACGCGGTGGCGGCAGCCTCGCGCTTGGCGCTGGCGCGCACGATGCGGCGCTTCAGCACCTGCGCTTCTTCCGGCAGGTTGCGATTCGGCGTGCTGATCAAAAACGCGTCGAGGCCGCCATTATGCTCGATCGTGCGCAGCGCGCGGGTCGATACGCGCACTCGTACCTGGGTGCCGAGCGCGTCGGACACCAGCGAGGTTTCCTGCAAATTTGGCAGGTAGCGGCGGCGGGTTTTGTTGTTTGCGTGGCTGACATTGTTACCGGTCAGCACGCCCTTGCCCGTCATCTGGCAGCGGCGAGACATTTTGGCGAACCTTCAAGCAAATCGGTGCTCGGCAAGGAGTACCCTGCCGAGAGGCAAGGTTTATGCTGGTTGGGGTCTGATGCGTCAAGAGCACGGGTGCCGCAAGATCGGCCTCCGCCACGCGAAGCGCAGGCCGGCAACTCCCCCGGCTGCCTATATGGCTGGCATGACCACGCCAAGCCTGAAGCGCCCGATCATCGAGCGGCTGCTTGCCCCACAATCGGTGAGCGTGATCGGCACCGACACGCCGGATGGTGCGCGCGTTCTCGCCAATCTGCTGGAAGGCGGTTTCAGGGGCCAACTCAACCCGGAAGGCGAGCCGCCCGATCTGGCAGTGATCGCCTGCCTGCCGGCGGAGGTGGAAGGCGCGATGCGGGCCCTGGGTGCACAAGGCGCATGCGCCGCGATCGTCACCGCGCAGGTGCCGAACCTGGCCGAGCTGGCGGCGCAAACCGGGGTGCGCGCATTGGGCCCGCGCTCGTTCGGCGTGGCGGTACCGCGGATCGGGCTGAACGCCTCGCTCGCCCATATGAAGGTGCCAAAGGGCAATATCGCGCTGGTGACGCAATCCGCGGCGCTCGCGCGCAGCGTGGTGGATTGGGCCGGCCCGAACGGGGTGGGTTTCAGCCATGTGGTGGGGGTGAACGGCAACGCGATCATGGGGTTCGCGGTGGTCGATTATCTCGCGCGGGATCCGGATACGAAGCTGATTCTTCTAGATATACGGCGGGTTCGCTCCCGCCGCGCCTTCATTTCCGCCGCTCGTGCCGCCTCGCGCCTGCGCCCGATGGTGGCGCTACGGCCTGGTGGCCTGCTGCTCGACCCAAGCGGCCGCGCGGACGCAGTGTTCGAGGCCGCGCTGAACCGCGCCGGCGTATTCGCCGTACATCGCCTGGAGGCCTTTTTGGCGGCCGCCGAAACCTTTAGCCGTGCGGCGCCGCTGCGGGGGGAGGCCATGGCGGTGGTGACCAACGGCATCGGCCCGGGTCGGCTGGCCGCGGATGCCGCTGTTGAAGCCGGCATCAAGCTGGCCGTGCTGCCGCCCGAGGCGCTGGCGGGGCTTATCGCGAGCCTGCCTGCGGACCTGATCTACGGCCTGATTTATGCCGGCGGCGCGGCCCCTACCGATATCGGCAGCATCGCCGCCATGGTATCCGCCGTGCCGTCGGTGGGCGGCGTGCTGGTGCTGCTTTCGCCGACCGGGGAAGGCGATCCGGCGGCAGTGGAGTCGATCATCGCGGCCGGACATACCGCCAAGCTGCCGATCCTCACCTGCGCGATGGGCGAGACCACCGGCGCCATCCACAGGCGGCGGTTGGCAGGCGCCGGCCTGCCGGCTTTCGCCACGCCCGAGCAGGCGGTGCAGGCTTTTGGGCATTTGCTGCGCGACCGGCATGCGCGCCAGGCGGCCCGCGAATTGCCGCCAGGCCGCGTGCTGGCGGTAGCGCCGGACCATGCGGCGGTTCGATCCTGCCTCGCCGCCGCGCGACAGGCCGGCCGGCTTGCCCTTTCGCAGGATGAGGCGCTGCGCGTGCTGAACGCGTACGGCATTCACGCAGCCTATGGCGCGGAAGCCGCCACGGCCGCCCGAATTTCAGTGCGCGTGGATGAGGACGAGATCTTTGGCCCAGCCATCGCGTGCAGTGTGCTTGCCGGCGGCAGTGCCGCCTACGATCTTCCTCCGCTCAATCTTCCGTTGGCCGCTTCGCTCGCTCGCAAAGCCGGCCTACTCGATCAGGCCGAGATCGATAGGGCGGCGCAAGCGCTTGTGCGCTTGAGCCAGTTGCTGGTCGATGAGCCCGAGATCGGCTCGCTGGCAATCGATCGTATGGTGCTGCATCCGGCCGGGCCGCTGGCGCTGGATGCAGCGATCCGGCTACGGCCGGAGGGCGAGCGGACGGTGCTCGCCATCCCGCCCTATCCTGAGCATCTGTCCGAAATCTGGTCGGCGGGGGGCGAGGATTTCCTGATCCGCCCGATCCGCCCGGAGGATGCGGCGGCCCATGCCGATTTTATCGCGCGCATACCTCGGGAGGATTTGCGCTACCGGTTTTTCACCGCGCTGCGCAGCGTATCGCCCGAGCAGATGGCGCGGCTCACGCAAATCGATTACGAGCGCGAGATGGCTTTTGTCGCCGTGCGCCAGCGCGACCAGGCGACGGTGGGCGTATCGCGGCTGGTGCGCGAGATAGACGCCGCGCGGGCCGAATTCGCGATCCTGGTGCAGCCCGACACGAAGGGGCTAGGCCTCGCGCGCCATTTGATGGACCGGCTGGCGGATTGGGCACGCGCGCAACGGATTCCCGAGATTGCGGGCCAGGTGCTGGCCGACAACGCGCCGATGCTGGCTTTTATACGACGCCTGGGTTTTACCGTTCACCATGTTGCCGGCGAGACAGGTGTTGTAGAAGCGATCAAGGAAGTTAAATAAGCGCTTCTCCCTGACCGGCCAAGGCCCGTATGGGTTCGCCGGCGCAAAAAAGTAAAAGTCTTTTGCTTCTTTTCTTCAGACAGGACGTGCTTTCTTCCTTTCTTTCGGCAACCTAACAAACCCTTTAATTCTCAACACATGCCAGAACAGACATGTTCGCGTAGAGCATTTCCCGTTTCGTTCCGCTACACCGTTTTTGCGGCTACGGGAAACGCATTGTTTCGATTTTAGGTCTTTCCGCTTCGTCGCGCCAGCAACGAGGAAGGACACGTTCATGGTAGGCGGTTTCGAAAATTTCGTCCGACAATATCAGCGTGTTGCTCCCATCGCCGAAGGCTACGTGGGTGTTGTTCCTCGCCAGAACGATAGTGCTATTGCCGTTGCCAAGCGACATGCTGTTGCCACCGCTACGAACTCTCGGACCCACGGTTTCGGCCGCCGTTCGGCGGTGATTGCCCGGACGGCGGCCCGTCGCCGTTACGTCATTTCCGCAGCGGCAAAAACGCGAGATCCTGGTAGTCGAAGCTGAAATCCGCGAGCGGCGATATGGCGCGCATGGAGACGCTGGCGACAGTGCCGCCCGCGGTGCGAAAATCCACGTAGGCGCTCTCGATGGTGTTGTCCGCCCAGCTTGCGCGGAAGCGATCGCCGGAAACCGGTTCAAGCACGCCCGACATGCCGGGCGTCCGTTCGAGGCTGATCACGAGCCGGCCCGCTTCGGTTTGGCCGACGGTCATTGGACCGTACCATGGGTCGACATACGAGCCGGCATAGCGCGCAAGCGGCAAAGACGGCGGAGCGCCGGTTGCTGTCTGTTCCGGGGTGGAGCGCAGCACAGCCAGGGCGTCGCGCAGCCGGCCGGCCAGCGCTATTTTCAGCCTGGACGCCCAATCCGTCTCTGGCAGGCCCAGATAGTAATCGAGCAGGTGGAACATCACCGCGCGGCGTGCGCCGTTATCCTCCGAGTTGACGGCGACCGAGACACCCACATTTTTGTCCGGGATCAGGAACTGGAGCGCGATGCCGCCGAGCACGCCGCCGGCGTGTTCCAGGACGACGTGGCCGTGATAATCGTCCACGAACCAGCCGAGCGCGTAATCCTGCAGTTGCGGCTGCATGCCGGCGAGCTCGGCGGGCAGACGAAACTCTTCCGGCGGCACAACCACCACCGGGCGCCACATTTCCTTACTTTGCGCGGCGCTGAACAGGTGCCGGCCATCTGGCAACGCGCCTTGCCCTAGCTGGATGTTCATCCAGGCCGCCATATCCAGCGCGCTCGCGTTGATGCCGCCGGCCGGCGCCATGACACCTTGCAATGGCTGCTTGAGCACGGTTTCCGCGCCCATGCCGCGGACCGCGCCGCCCACGCGCGCGTGCAGGCTGACGGCGTTGGGCGCGGTTTCATCATAATCGGGGTGCGCATCCTTCATGCCGGCCGGCATGAAGATGTTCCGAGTGACGAATTCTTCCCAGGACTGCCCGGAGACGGTTTCCACTAGCACCCCCGCGACGATGTAGAGGATGTTGTCGTACGCGAAACTTTCCCGAAAGCCGGTGGCGGGTTTGAGGTAGCGCAGCGCATGCACGATGTCGGCGCGGCTCCTGTTCGTGCGTGGAATGATCAGCAGATCGCCCTCGCCCAGGCCGAGGCCGCTGCGATGGGTCAGCAGATCCCGGATGGTCATGTGCTGCGTCGCATACGGATCATACATCTGGAAGCCCGGCAGGTGATCGACCACACGGTCGTTCCAGGCGAGCCTGCCCCGATCGACCAAAATGGCGAGGGCGGCCGAGGTGAAGGCCTTGGTCTCCGAGCCGATCGGGAACGCGCTATGCGCATCGACCTTCTCATCGGTGCCGAGCGTGCGCACGCCGTAGCCCTTGGCAACGCTCACGCGCCCATCCTCGACGATCGCAAGGGAAAGCCCCGGCGCGCCGAATGCCTTCAGCATGGCGTTCACATAGGAATCGAGGCCGGGCGGCGGTGCCGCCAAAGCGACGGCCGATGGTGCCATGGCAAGACAGGCCGCGGCGAACAATCGGCGCACCCTGGGCGAACCCGCCATGCGTAAGTTCCTTTGTGAGGCGTTAAATTATGTGACCGTTTCACGACACGGCCGCCGGCTTGCTTCCCCATACCGCGTCACCGCAATGGATCTCCCCATCCACATAGCGGACCGCGGGGTCACGATCCTGGCGGAGCACGAGCGGACCATCGAGATCGACAACGTCGCAAAACTGGCCGACGATGAAGGCCGGGGCCATGGCCCAGCTCGACCCGGCCATGTTGCCGACCATGACGGCGAGGCCCAGTGCGCGGGCGCGCCCAGCGATCGCCAGCGCCTCCGTCAGGCCGCCGCACTTGTCGAGCTTGATGTTGACCACGTCGAAACGGCCGCGCAGGCTTTCGAGATCGGCAAGGCCCTGCAGGCTCTCGTCGGCCGCGAGCCTGATCGGCGAAGCGAAACCCTCCAGCAGATGCTCCTGCCCGCGCGGCAGCGGCTGTTCCACCAGCGCCACCTCATGCCGCAGAAAATGGGGCATTACCGCCCGCAGGCGCGCAAGATCGTAGCCTTGATTGGCATCAACGCCGAGCCATACAGTGGGGTAGGCTTGCCTGACAGCAGCGACGCGCGCTGCATCGAGCACGACATCGCCAGTGAGTTTCAGCTTGATCGCCCGCGCGGCCGTGAAGGCTGCGGCGGTTCGCGCCATTGACTCGGGCGTGTCCGCGCCGGCTGTCATGGTGGTGACAAGCGGCCGCACCGCGGACAGGCCGGCGAGTTGCCAGACAGGCACACCTGCGCGCGAAGCCTCCAATTCCCACATGGCGCAATCAAGCGCGTTGCGCGCGCCGCCTGCCGGCAGCAGGGTTTGCAGAGCCGAGCGGGAGTAGCCCGCCTCCACCTCGGCGCGCACGCTCTGCACCTGCGCCATCATGCGGGCGGCATCGTCGCCGAAATAATACACGCCGGAGGCCTCGCCGCGGCCGGTATGCACGCCGTCGGTCAGCGTGACCACGATCGCCGGCATAAATTCGAAGACATAGCCAGAGATGGCAAAAGGCGTTCGCAGAAAGAGATTGTCGGCCACGACATGCAGACTCAACATCAGCCACAATCCCCGCGCGGCGGACGAATGGGCGCCCATGACCGCTATTTCAGATATGAAAAAATAGTATTCATATCTGAAAAGCCCGTCAATCGGCGCGGTTGCCTACCGGCTCTGGCGGAGGCGTGCGGGTTTGGACTTCTTGCGGGCCGCGGCCTCGGGCGCTTCCGCGAGCTGCCGCTTGCCCACCGCCAGGCGTTCGCCGAAGGCCCGCAGCGCCGTGGAATGCGCGTGGTCGTGCGCGCGCTGAGCGTGCGCCGCCTGATCCTAGGACGGCAGACCGGGGCGGGCATAGGCAGGATGCGAATAGACGCAGAGAAGCCGCGCCCGCGCGGTGCCCGCGCGCAGATAGCGGTGCGGCAAGACGGCATCGAAATACACGCTGTCACCCTTTTCCAGCAATACCGGCTCGTAGCCTTCGCAATAGAAACGCACGCAGCCTTCCAGCACCAGGGAGAATTCCTCCCCACCATGCGGTTCCGCGTCCGAGCCATCGCCCTTGGCATCCACCTCGATCACGCAAGGGAAGATATGTTTGCCGGCAAGCTCGGTCGCCAGGAATCGGTGCAGGTTGCCATGCGCGTCCACCGTTGGGCCGCTGCCTTGCCGGTCCACCACCCGCCTTCCGCCATGGCGCGGCGCCGGGCGCGGATTGGCGAACAACTCGCCGACCGGCACCTCCAGCCCATCTGCGAGCTTGGCGAGCTTGCCGTAGGTGAGTGTTGTCTGCCCGTTTTCCACTTTCCACAACATGGATGTCGACAAATCGGCCCGGCGTGCGGTCTCCGCGATCGTCCAGCCGCGCGCCTCGCGCAACGTTCTCACGCGGCCGGAGAGCAGGCTCTTCTCATCATCCATCGCCGTCTTTCCCAACCCGACGCTGACTGTGCCGGGACTGACTGTACCGGAAGCGATAGAGGATGCGCCGGTCAAAAAAGCAAGCCTTCGGCCGTTCAACCCGGCAAGCGGGCCTTTCATATATGAAATGCCGCGATTAGGTTGCCGCCCGGGCCTGAAGGAGAGCGGCATTGGCGTCCATCATTTCGGCCGAACCGGCGCCGCCGGTCCCGCGCGTGCAGGATTCCGCGGCATTGTTCGGCCATCCGCCCGGGCTCACCGTGCTGGTGCTGACGCAGATGTGGGCGGAGTTCTCCTTTTTTGGCCTGCAGGCCCTGTTGGTTTACTACATGACGCAGGCCCTTGGGTTTTCCCAGACGCACGCCTCGCTGATCTATGGCGCCTATGGTGCCGCGGCGTTTTTCAGCCCGTTTTTCGGGGGCATCATCGCCGATCGCTGGCTTGGGCGAAGGCGGAGTGTCGTGGCGGGCGGCGTGATGATGATGTGCGGCCACTTCGCGATGGCGCTGCCGGGCCTGATGCTGCCCGCGCTGGCCCTGGTCGCATTGGGGAACGGCCTGTTCATACCGCCCCTCGCCGTGCAGGTGGGCGGCCTTTATGCGGAAGACGACCCGCGCAAGGCGCACGCCTTCAGCGCCTATTACATGGGCATCAACCTGGGCGGCCTGCTGGCCCCGCTCGTATGCGGCTCGCTCGGCGAGCTTTTAGGCTGGCACTGGGGCTTTGCCGCGGCAGGCGTGGGCATGGCGATCGGGCTGGCAATCTACAGGGCGTTCTCGGCGAGCCTACCCGCGGAACCAACCCTCGTACGGCGGGAGACCGCCGGCGCCGCTGCGGCGATCTCCGGGCAGGACCGTCGCCGCCTGGGCGAACTCGCCAGCATCGTCGCCGCCGTGGTGCTGTTCCGTATTGCGTATGAACAGAGCGGCAACGTCATTGCTCTGTGGGTGGCGCACCAGACCGACCGCAGCCTGAACCTGCTCGGTTGGCACACGATCATTCCGGCCACCTGGTTCCAGGCCATCAACCCGCTGCTGATCATCGTTCTTACGCCCGTTCTGATCGCCTATTGGGGGCGGCGGGAGAGGTGCGGCGCCCGGGCGAACCTACTGCGTCGCATGTGCCTGGGCTGCATCGTGGCCAGCCTCGCCATGGCGCTAATGGTCGCCGCAGCGGCGGTCTATGGCGTTCGGCAGCATCCGGTGAGCGCGCTTTGGGTGACCGGATATTTTGTCCTGCTGACGATCGGGGAACTGATGGTGATCCCGGTGGGGCTGACGCTGGTCAGCGCCCTGGCCCCGGCTAGCATGGCGGCGATGGCGATGGGCGCGTGGTATATCGCCAAGTTCCTGGGAAGCCTGCTGGCAGGGGCCATGGGCGCCTACTGGGAAGTTGTGCCGGCCACAGTGTTCTTCGGCATCGGCGCGTTCTCCACCCTGCTAGCTGCAGCTGTGCTGTGGGGCATGGGCAGGGTGCCGCGGGGCGTGGGTTGACGCCGTGGGTATTACCGCCTGCGCAGCCGATCCGCCGCCTTGGCCGCAACCGGCGCGCGCGGCCTTGATGGTGCCGGCGGGGCCTTCAACCGTGGATCGCCCACCCACCGGGCGGCCAGGGAAGCTGGTTCGCCCTGGCGCGCCGCATTATCCAGCAACTCCTCCTGCGTGGTTGAGCAGACGCACAACGCGACCGCCTGCGCGCAGCCTGGCGCCAGCGTATAGGCATGGCCCATGCTGCTATCGATATAAACCGCCTCGCCCGCCGAGAGCGTGACCGGATCATAGAATTCCGTATGAACGTCGATCAGGCCTTCGACCACGTAGATGAACTCCTGCCCCTCATGGCGCACGAGCGCTCCGAACTCCTCCAGAGAGCGCGCTTTCACGCGGGAAACGATGGGGATCATTTCCTTGCGGCGGAGTTCGGGCGATAGGTAGTAGTAATCGTAATTGGGCGTGGTGATCAAAAGAGCATTGTTGAGGTTGGCCACGCTGCGCCGGCTGTTTGCCACGGGCAGCGGCGCGCCATCCGGCTCGGCAAAAAGCTCCGAGATACGGATGTTGAGCTTGTCGGCGATCATCTGCAATTTGTCGTAAGTCAATGTCAGCCGGTCATGCTCGACCTTGGACAGGGTGGAGAACGGCACGCCGGTGCGGATGCTCATCTCCTTCAATGTCAAGCCGTGACGGGCGCGCAACGCCCGCATTAGCGATCCGAGAGTTGGTTTCTCTGCGGCCATCAGATCCTCGATCTTCCACGAACCATACCAAATCGGCTTCCCGCGCCCACGGCTGTCGCGACACCCGCCTTCACGCCATTTCGCCCAGCAGGATCATCGTCGAGCAGGCACGGCGTCGCTCATGATCCTGGTGGAGCTTGATCATCGCCAGTAAGCGCCAGGTCGGCAAGGGGTCGCAAGCAGGTTTCGACCTGCTGGAGCGGAATTAGCTCGTCCGTGCTTGACATGATCCTGTATAGGACTAATAGGTCTTGCCTGGAGAGTTATCGCATAGCCGGAAAGGCCAGTTCGAGGGGTTGTATGCAGGGGCTATGTGTTCGTCCGCGCCTAGCCGTTGCACTTGTGTCGCTGGCCGGCACGCAGGCCGCCGCGCAAACCGCCGCGCCGCCAAACCCAGTGCAATCCCCTGCGCAATCCTTGTCGCAGAGCCAGAAGGTAAGTGCACCGCGCCGGACCATCGAGGAGATCATCGTTACTGCCAACAAACGTCGCGAAAACGCCCGCGATGTCGCCAACAGCGTCACCGCGATTTCCGGTAGGGAGCTTGCGCGGCGCGACGAGGTCACTCTGCAGGATCTCGCCTCCGAGGTGCCGGGCCTGTCATTGGAAACCGACGACAAAACCGCAGTCCGTATCGTACTGCGCGGCCTCAACACCGGCAGCGCAGGCGCCACCGTCGCCTCGGTGATCGACGATGTGCCGACCAATGCCACGGGCGCGCAGACGAATGCCGCGACCAATACGCCCAATTACGACACCTATGACCTGCAACGGATCGAGGTGCTGCGCGGACCGCAGAGCACCCTGTATGGCGCGACCGCAGAAGGCGGGTTGATCAAATACGTCACCAACCCGCCCGACCCGACGGCGTATTCCGGTTCGCTGGAAGGCGGGGTGGTCGGCGCCACCGATGGCGGTATCGGCGGCACAATGAAGGGATTCGCGAACTTCCCCTTGCTGGACGGCAAGGCGGCGTTCCGCATTAGCGGCTGGAGCGAATGGATGCCGGGCTATATCGACGATCCCGAACTTGGCAAGACGAACGCGAACAGCGCCCAGCAATATGGCTGGCGCGCCTCTCTGCTGGTCAATCCCGCGCCCGATCTCAGTATCCGCCTTACCGCGCAGCGCCAGACCTTGCTGAGCAACGGGGCCGATTACGTGCAAGTGGTGGGTGCGGCGGCAAACCCCGCGGCGCCGCCTGGCAACCAGCTGTCGCCGGTGAACGGCAACACGAACGATACGGGCCTCCCGCAGCCGAGCCAGGCTGAGTCCGCCGTGTATTATGCCAATATCAGTTATGATTTCGGCGGCGCAAGTCTCACATCGACCACCAGTTTTGCCTACAACAACTTCACCAATTCTTACGACTACACCAACCTCAATCTGGCGCCGGGCCTCACCTACGGTGCCTACCTGGATGCAGCGGTTTACGGCAAACCGCTCTTGCTTTCCGAACAGAATGATTCCGACGGCAACAAGTTCAACCAGGAAGTGCGACTGACCTCCGATCCCGGTTTCACCATTCTTGGCCAGCGTCTGGACTGGCTTGGTGGCGCCTACTACACGCGTGAAACCACCACCTTCAATCAAGATATTGAAGCGCGCAGCACCACGGACAGCAAAGCCTTGCTTTCACCGGCCGCGGGAAGCGAAGGCGTGCAGAGCGCGCTGTCGGAATGGGCGCTGTTCGGGCAGGTAAACTATTTCATACTGTCCAACCTCGACATCGCGCTTGGCGGCCGGCTGAGCGGTAACGCGCAACATTCGCAGACCTCCACATTCTGCTGCGTTCTCTACGGTCCGGCTTCCGTAGAGCCGGAGCTCTCCGCCAATAGCCATGTGCAGTTGTACAGTGTGGCGCCACGCTGGCACGTTACGGACGACACGATGGTGTATGGCCGTATCGCCACCGGCTACCGGCCAGGCGGCCCTAATCTGCCACCGCCGGGATACCAGAACCTGGCATCCTACGGTCCGGATCATACGGTCAACTACGAGATTGGCGTGCGCCAGGACTTGCTCGATCACCGCGTCACTGTCGACGTCACGGGATATTATATCAACTGGAAGGACGTGCAGATCCTGTCGATCGTGGATACCGCTTCCGGCCCCTACGCCCTCAACGGCAATGCCGGCGATGCAGTTAGCAAAGGTGTGGAATGGAACCTCAGTTGGGTGCCGCTGGCGGGGCTAAAATTGAATGCGGTTGGTGACTACACGGACACGCGGCTGACCACGAACGCGCCCGGGCTTGGCGGTATGAGCGGCGACTTCCTACCCTATGTGCCGAACATAAACAGCAGCGTGAACGTGGATTACAGCTGGGCGGCTTTCGCGGACTACACGGCGTTCGTCTCCGGCACCTGGAGCTATGTTGGTCAGCGCTATACCGGTTTTTCACCCAGCACCACGGTATCGAATTCGCACACGCTGCTGCCCGGCTACGATACCGGCGCGCTGCGTGCCGGCGTTGAAAACCGCCATTACAGCGTGGAAGCGTTCATCAACAATATGAGTGACGCCAGGGGCATCACCTTCTACGCCAATAACGGCGGCGCCAACCAGACCGGGCAGGCGAATTTCATTATGCCCAGAACGATAGGGTTTACAGCAAGGGTGAAGTTCTAGGCGGCAAAGCCCTTCTTAAACATGCCGCGGGACGAATGCCACCACGTGCTTTGCCTGGCCGCAAGTGTATGCCCGGCAATCGTGACGTAATCTGCTTCGGTATTGTTCGAGCAGGAAAAGCAGTCTGAATCCATGCAGGAGAAACCGAAATGCGCACCCTGTTGAAGCGCGGATGTGGCGCGTTGCTCGCGATCGGCCTCGTGCTGCCGGCGGCCGCGCAGCAGGCGCCGAGCCTCGCGCCCACGCCCCCTGCAAGCGCGCCTGCCGCGGCAAACCCGCAAGCTGTCGCAAGCCCGGCCGCTGTTGCAACCCCAGGAGGGGCGGTAGCACCTGAACTTTCGCAGCAGAACGTGGAGACGTGGCTGGACGGCTTCATGCACTACGCGCTCGCGCGTGCCGAGATCGCCGGCGCGGTGGTGGTTGTCGTCAAGGACGGCCAAGTGCTGGTGCAGAAAGGCTATGGCACCTCCGATGTCGCCACCTTTGCGCCGGTCGATCCGCAAACCACGCTGTTCCGCCCGGGATCGGTCTCCAAGCTGTTTACCTGGACGGCGGTGATGCAGCTGCTTGAGCAGGGCCGCGTGGATCTGGACCGTGACGTCAACACGTATCTGGATTTCACTATCCCGCCCTATCAGGGCAAGCCGGTAACGTTGCGCAACCTGATGACCCACACGGCGGGCTTTCAGGAGACCACGAAGGACCTCATCTTCGAGGCTCCCCACCCTGAACCCGCGATGGACATGTATCTCAAGCAGAACATGCCGGACCGCATATTCCCGCCCGGCAAAATCCCGTCCTACTCAAATTACGGGGCCACCCTCGCCGGCTATATCGTGCAGCGTGTCTCCGGCGAAAAATTCGACGATTACATCGAACGTCATATCTTCGCGCCGCTGGACATGAAGTATGCCACGTTCCGCCAGCCGCTCCCCGCTGCCCTGCAACCGCTCATGAGCCAAGGCTATGACGTGGCGGGCGAGCCGGCCAAGCCTTTCGAAGTGGTCGGCCCGGCGCCGGCCGGCAGTTCCAGCATGTCCGGCAACGACATGGCGCATTTCATGATCGCGCAGTTACAGGATGGCGCCTACCAGGGCCAGCGTATCCTCAAGGCCGAAACCGCGCAGATGATGCACTCCACGGCGCTCAACAACATTCCGCCGCTCAACAGCATGCTGCTGGGCTTCTATCAGATGAACCGCAATGGCCACCGCATCATCGGCCATGCCGGCGACACCCAATGGTTCCATAGCGAACTCACGCTGTTCCTGGATGACCATGTCGGCTTTTTCATCTCCATGAACAGCCTTGGCGTGGACGCTGCCGCGGGCCCCCTCCGCGTGGCGCTGCGCGAGCAATTCGCCGACCGCTATTTCCCGGCTCCGGTGCCGCGGACGAAACAGGATGCGGCTGCCACCCGGGCGGACGATGCGCGGATCGCAGGTACTTACCTCTCCTCCCGCCGGGAAGAGACGACGTTCTTCTCCCTGCTTTACTACATGCTTGAGGGAACGGCGGTGGCGCCGAACGCCAGCGGCGAGATCGCAGCAGACGGCCTCAAGAATCTCGCGAGCCAGCCTCAAGCCTTCAATAGCGTGGCGCCACTTCTGTGGCGTGCCGCGAACGGCAAGATGCGTCTCGGTGCGACGCAATACGACGATAGCCTGATCTGGACCGACGACGAATCGCCCTACGAGGTTTACACGCCGGTGCCCTGGTTCAAGAGCCCTGTCTGGCTGAAGCCGGCCCTGATCGCGTCGGTCATGTCGTTGCTTTTGACAGGATTTTTCTGGCCGGTCACCGCGCTGTTCCGTCGTCGCTACAGCGGGGTTCTGTCATTGCGCGGTGTCGAACTGGTCAGCTACCGGCTCACCAAGGTCGCTGCCCTGCTCGACGGTCTGGTGATGGCTGCCTGGCCCGTCGTGGTGGCCATCATGCTCAAGACCTTTGCGCTCAACGGCAGCTTTGATCCCGTGATCCTTAGCCTGCACTGGCTGACCATCGTGATTTTTCCGCTGGCCTTGCTGATCTTCGTCTGGAATGCCTGGGTCGTGTGGACCACGCGCGTGGGCCTGAGGGGCGCCTTCGCACGCATTTGGAGCCTGGTTCTGGTGGCGTCCGGCGTGGTTCTCGTCTGGTCCGGCAGCCTCTTTCATCTCATCGGCATCGGCCTATCCTACTAGCAGGCTGATGACACTCCCTCATCCCCAGGCTGCGACGGCGGCAAGCACTCTGCCGTCGCCCTATCTTCTGTTTGTTGGCGATACCACCGAGCCAAGTTTCGCCAAGACGGCGTTCGGCCTGCGTGATTGGGCGCCGGAGCGATGCCTGGCGGAATTTGCTTTGGCCGACGCTACGGTCACCACAGGGTTGCCCCGCTTGACCCTGCAAGAGGCCCACGCGAAAGGTGCGCGCGCGCTGGTGATCGGCGTCGCCAATGCCGGCGGGTATATTCCCGCAAGCTGGCTGCCCGCCCTCGAACAGGCCTTGGCGCATGGGCTCGACATCATCAGCGGCATGCACATCCAGCTGGAGACGATCCCGGCCCTGCGCGAAGCAGCCCGCAGGCACGGCCGCGCGCTGCACAATGTTCGTGTGCCGCCATCGGGGATTCCCATTGCAACCGGGCGCAAGCGCAGCGGCAGGCGGCTTCTCACGGTCGGCACCGATTGCGCTCTGGGCAAGAAATATACGGCTCTCGCCTTGTCCCGCGCCTTCGCCTCCCGCGGCATCTCCACCAGCTTCCGCGCGACCGGGCAAACCGGAATCCTGATTTCCGGCGGTGGTATCCCCATGGATGCGGTGATCGCCGATTTCGAGGCAGGCGCCGCAGAAATGCTGAGCCCGGATGCGGCGGCCGATCATTGGGATGTGATTGAAGGGCAGGGATCGCTGTTCCATCCCTCCTTCGCCGCCGTCTCGCTTGGCCTGCTGCACGGTAGTCAGCCGGATGTGATCGTCGTGTGCCATCAGCCGGGGCGCGCCACCGTTTCGGGACTGCCTGGTTATGCCTTGCCGAGTTTGATGGAGACGATCGACCTCAATCTGCGTCTAGGGCGCCGCACCAATCTGGCCATACGCTGCGCGGGGATCAGCCTGAACACCGCACATCTGAGCAGCGTGGAGCGCGAGGCACTTTGCGAGGCGACAACTCGGGAACTCGGGGTGCCGACGGCTGATCCAATGTGCCCGGGCAAGGAGTTCGATCGGCTGGTGGATTCGTGTTTGTACGCGCCAATGTAACGGTTGAAGAAAGATCTTCTTTCTTACGGAAAACCAAAGCGGTTTTTGTTTGTTCAGATTCCTTCGCGAATTTAAGCAGTGTTTACGTCGACCTCGCCCCGTAGACGCGGCGGTTATTTACGAGCTTGAGCGCCCACCGATTTGCAGGTGCCGTTGCCAACGCCCCCTACCAGCGCTGCCCGAACGACGCGATCACGATCACCGCCAAGCCGAGCAGGAGATTTACCGTGATCAGCAGCCGGATGCGACCAAGAATCTCCGGGCCCGGACGGATCGCGCGGCGCAGGCGGCGAAATGGGGCGAAGAAGGTGTAGAGGAAAATCGCGGCCATCAGCAGCGCAAGGCCCTGCATCGCGTTCACATACCAGGGCAGATGGGCCATGTCCCACCCCGCAACACCTACCATGCCCCAGCCGGTGAGCAGCATCAGCGGCATCGCGTGCCAGACGACCAGGAAAAACTGTTTTAGGGTCAGCATGTGCACCTGCAGCCGGGGTGCCGCATCCAGCACGGCCAGCGCCGGGCGCAGCACCACCAGCGCATAAAACATGCCGCCTACCCAGACGACGGCGGACAATATGTGCACGGCGAGCAAGGCGGTCAGCAGCCACATCATCGGGCAATCTCCAGGATGGCGTCGGCGAGCGCCGCGCATTCCGCCGCACCAGGCGACCGGGGCAGCGCTTCAGCCACGCCCATACCCTGTGCGAAAGCCGTCGCATAGCCGCGCCTGTCGCCCAGATGCATCGGCAGCACCGGCAGGCCGCTGCGCGTAAGCTCCGCCTCGATCGCCGTTCGCAGCGCCGATTTCAGCGGCGCGCGGTTCAGCACCACCGCCACGCGTCGCCGCTCCGCCGTCGCCAGCTTCACCGTGCCCTCACCGGCCCAGAGATCGGGCATGCTCGGCTGCAGGGGGATCAGCACCAGCGAGGCCGCGCGTATGGCCCGCGCCGCATCGCTGTCGATCTGCGGGGGCGTATCGACGATCAGCACATCCGCCGACGCCGCCAGCCGATCCAGCTCCGCCGCCAGCCGCCAGCCGGACACGTCCGAAAACCCGATCGGCGCTAAACCGGCCCGTCTGGCGCGCAGCGCATGCCAGCGGGACAGGCTGCGCTGGGGATCGATATCCAGCACCGTCACCCGCCTTTCCGCCGCCCAAGCCACCGCCAGATTGGCCACCAGCATGGTCTTGCCGGACCCGCCCTTCTGCTGGGCCACCGTAATCACCAGCGCCATCTGGCCACCTCCATGCCGCCGTTCCAGCATAGAAGGCCAAGCGAGTCGGGGGCGGCGAAAGGAAACAAAAGTTTTTTGCTTCTTTTTTTTAGAAAGGAACAAAAAATCCTTTTTTCTTGAAAGAAAGAAGCAAATAACTTTTGTTGTTCAGCACTTTGGGCAGTGCTGGTCTTTCTCCGCACGGCCTTTATGCTGAAACCGAAGGAGACAGCTTCGGATGAATGCACCGGCTTATGGGCTCAGGCGGGAGAGTTTGCCGAAGCTGGAGGCGCTCCGGCAGATCGAAAGAAAACTGCTGTGGCTTTCGGCCTGGATGGTGCACCACGCCAATCATGTGCGGCCCAATCGCGATGGGTTGAAAGTCGGCGGCCACCAAGCGAGTTGCGCCTCCGTCGTCTCCATTCTGACGGCGCTGTATTTCGCCAAGCTGCGACCGCAGGACAGGGTAGCCGTAAAACCCCATGCGAGCCCGGTGTTTCATGCCGCCAACTACTTGTTTGGGCGGCAGACGGTGGAAAAAATGGCCGGGCTGCGGCAGTTCGGCGGCGCGCAGGCCTATCCCAGCCGGATGAAGGATGGCGCGGAGATCGATTTCTCCACCGGCTCGGTGGGCCTCGGCGTGGCCGCCACCAGCTTTTCCGCGCTGATCCAGGATTATGCCCGCCTGCACGATTTCCTGCCCCAAGGATTGCAGCCGGGCCGCCATATCGCGATCGCCGGCGATGCCGAACTGGATGAGGGCAATATCTACGAAGCCCTGCTGGAAGGTTGGAAACACGACGTTCGCAATGTGTGGTGGATCGTCGACTATAACCGCCAAAGTCTCGATTCCGTGGTGCAGGACCGGCTGTTCGGCCGGTTCGAGGGCCTGTTTGGCGACATGGGATGGAATGTGGTCCGCATCAAACATGGCAAGCTGCAGGAAGCCGCCTTCGCGCGGCCTGGCGGCGAGGCGTTGCGCAGCTGGATCGACGATTGCCCGAACAGCCTGTACGCGTCGCTCACGTTCCAGGGAGGCGAGGCCTGGCGCACCGCGCTGCTCGCCGATCTCGGCCGCTCCGCCGACCTGCGCGCCATCATCGACCCGCTCACCGATGATGAAGTCGCAGCCTTGATGACCAATCTCGGCGGCCACGATATCGAAACGATGTTGGAGGCATTCTCCGCCGCCGAAGCAGAGGGCGACCGGCCAACCTGCTTTATCGCCTACACGATCAAGGGCATGGGCCTGCCCTTCGCAGGCCACAAGGACAACCATTCCGGGCTGATGACCCGCGAGCAGATGGAGAGTTTCCGGCAGACCATGAACGTGCGCCCGGGCCACGAATGGGATGAATTCGAAGGACTCGATCTGCCAGCGGAGGAATTACGCGACTTTATCGATTCTAGCCCGTTCGCCGAAAAACTGACGCCGCAGGGCCGCGCCTTCGCGCCGCCGGCGATCGCGCTCCCGCCTTCCGTGCCGCTCGGCAAACTCGCCGGCCGCACGCTTTCCACGCAAACGGGTTTCGGTGAAATTCTGGGGGAGATCGGCCGCGCCGAGGGCCCGTGGAAAGAGGCCGCCGCGCGCATGCTCACCACCAGCCCGGACGTGACGGTTTCCACCAGCCTCGGCCCCTGGGTCAACCGCCGCGGCCTGTTCGACCGGCACACACGCAACGACGTGTTCCGCGACACCAAGGTCGCCAGCATGCAGCGCTGGGGCATGAGCCCCGATGGCCAGCACATCGAGCTTGGGATTGCGGAACAAAATCTGTTCCTGCTGCTGGGCGCCGCGGGTTTGAGCTATGCGCTAAACGGCGCGCGACTGCTGCCGATCGGCACGGTGTATGATCCGTTCGTCAATCGCGGCCTGGATGCGCTGATCTACGCCTGCTACCAGGATGCGCGGTTTCTGCTGGTTTCCACCCCGTCCGGAATCAGCCTCGCGCCAGAGGGCGGGCAACACCAGTCGGTGAATACGCCGCTGATCGGCATGGCGGCCGACCGGCTGGCGAGTTACGAGCCGGCCTATGTCGACGAGTTGGCGGTGATGCTGCGCTGGGCACTCGCGCACATGCAGGCGCCGGACGGTTCGGCGGTGTGGCTTCGCCTTTCAACCCGCGCGTTGCTGCACAAACCAAGGGTGCTCGATGAGGCGGCGGTGATCGCAGGCGGGCACTGGGTGGTGCCGCCAGCCGAGGGCGTGCCCTTGGCACTCGCCTATCAGGGCCCGATTGCCGCGGAGGCCGAGGCGGCCTTCGAAAAACTGCGCGAGGAGGTGCCGGAGGCCGGGCTGCTGGCGATCACGAGCCCCGACCGGCTTTATGCCGGCTGGCTGGCCGCCCAGCGCGCGCGGCGGGAGGGTGCGAAGTCGCAGAGCCACGTGGAAACCTTGCTGTCGCCGATGGCGCCAGGCTCCGCTATCGTGACGATCCTGGATGGCCACCCGGCCGCACTCGCCTGGCTCGGCTCGGTGAGCGGACAGCGCGTGGTGCCGCTGGGCGTGGATCGGTTTGGGCAAAGCGGCGATATTCCGGATCTGTATCGGGAATACGGGTTGGATGAAGACGCCATTTTGGATGCATGTGCGCAGGCTTTGCTGGGGTAGACGTGATGTGCCGCGATGGGCGGCACTTCCTACGGTGCTGAGATAATTGTTTGGGGCGTCGCCCATTACGAAAGTGTATGTCTGGTGAAGCGCCTGGTCGTTCTGATGGGATTACTTTTTCTTGGTGCCTGCGCGGGGCGGTCCGGGAGTGCTGAACTCACCGAGCAGCAGGCCGAAATAGTGCTGCTGTCAAACAACAGTGTGGACGCCTTGGCGGCGTTCAACGAGGTGCTTGGCAAACATCCAGGCGATCCGCGGGCGTTGGCCCATCGGGCCGTCGTTTATGACGATTCGGGGCGGCCTGACCTCGCTATCGCCGATCTTGACGCATCCATTCGCGGCGATGGCGGCACCGCCTTCTCGTTTGCCGAACGTGCACTCGCTCGCCATCATGCCGGACAGTCCACACCCGCGTTGCAAGATGCGCAACAGGCTATAAATTTGCTACAGGAAAAGCCAGGGCCGGGACCGTCTGATGCAAGCTTTGCCGGCCTGGACGCCACGGACCGGGAGTATGCGCTGACCTCGGCCCATACACTACGTGCCGAATTCTTCAGGCGGCGCAAGCAATACGCGGCGGCACTCGCCGATGTGGATGCCATACTTAGCATCGATCCGACGTACACCTCCGCTTTGCTGATCCGCGGGGGCATCGAGCGCGAGCAGGGGCATTTTGATGCGGCACTCGCCGACGACCTGCGTGCCGATCAATTCCATGATCACACGGACACGGTTCTGGCTTTGTGTAGCGATTACGTGGCCGGCGCTGACATGGAGCTGGCTGTGCGGCAATGCACTGCAGGCATTGCGTTGCTACCCAAAAAAACTTGGGGGTATCTGGAGCGTGCAACAGCCTACCTCAAGATGGGGCAGGCTTCTGAGGCACTGGAGGATTACAACGTGGCGGCAGGCATTTTTCCACGCGATAGTAAAATCCTGTTCGGCCGTAGCATCGCTCGGGCGATGCTGGGCGACGGGCTAGGCGCCGATTCCGACCGACAACAGGCGCTCCAGGTGGATGCCGATGCCGCGACTTGGTTCCGTCTCCGTGGCCTTTCCGTTTCGCAACCGGTGAAAACATGAGGTCGCTGCATATCCCGGTTCAGTAAGTGGAATGTTCGGCCTCTTGGTGGCGTGGCCATTCGCGCGAGAATGATACGCCACAAACCGCGTTTCAGCCTACGGGCTTTACCAGTTTGGGCGCCCTATGTTGCCGGCGGGAGCGGGGGTGGATTGCGCGTCTGCCCAATCTTTTTCCAGCCGGCCCGGGACGTTGATCTCAACGGAGGCCGTGCGCGACCGCTGAGCCGACGACGGCAATAAACTGACCCGATAGATGTCACCCTGCAGCGGCGCCACCATAAACAGCTCGACATAGGCGTGATGGGTTTGGGTGATTTCGTGTAATTTCTCTGCCGTCAGGGTCTGGTTCCCATCGGCTCCGCGCAAGGCCTGCAGATCCGTGGGGCCGTGCACAAATAATCCGCGGCAGGCAAAGGATCCCCGCACCTGGGACGTATACTGCCCGCCATCCGATCCTTCCTTAGAGTCAAGGAAGCTTTCCTCTTCCACCGTGTCGGCACCGTCTTCAAAAACATTGGCAAGCTTGCCAAGCACCGCTTCATTCGGATCGCGCACAGCCAGTGCCTCAAGATTTTGCATCGCCTTGTGAATTTGCATCGAGGTGCAAACGGTTGTTCTGATGCCAGGGTCCGTTTGCATCTGCGCGATGGCGAGCGGACCGCCAGGACCAAGATTGCCTTGCTGCGCAAACAGGGCGGGACGAGTGGTCGTAAAGCCGGTTGCCATTCTGGGGGATTCGCCTGGTGCCGCGCCACCCAAAGCGCCGATCATGGCGTTTCTGCCCAATACGGCGATGCCGCCCAACGCGCCACCACCGCCCAACACGCCCATCTCCGTCGGTGCCTGCCCGGCCAAATTGGGGTTGGCGCAGGACACAGGCGCCAGCCCGGCCAATAACCACGCTGCTCTCCTCGCACGCCGCATTCGATCCTCCTGGAATATCTCAGGGCACCTCATCTGACACGCATTTCCTTGCGTACTCGCAACATATACCACATGCATAGGCTTTCAAGGAAATAATGCGCCGGCCAGGCGAGCACTTGAAAAGCGGTTGTCTATTGCGGATGGCAGTAAGCACAAAAAGCTCTTCTTTTCTGGAGAAAAGAAGCAAAAGACTTTTATTTCCTTGGCTCACCCCGGTGGTATAGGGCAACCCAAGGAACAAGAGTTTTTTGGTTCTTTTTTGCAAAAAAGAACGCCTTGCTTCCTTCAGGACGCCCGACGGCCGAATGAGATCACATATGCCTTTACACGCGCATCGATCAGCTTGTCGTCGGACACTTCGATTCCCGGCGTCAGCACGTTCGGCAACACGCGAAACGATTTTTGCGCCGCCACATTGTCCGGCGCCGCCTTTACCAGGGTAATGGTGCCCATATCGACGAGCTTGCGATCCGCGGGCCAGGGCTTGGTCGCATCGTTTGTCAGGTCGCCGGGCTGGGCAAGCTGCGCCAGCAGATGAAACGCCACTTTTCCCTTGGCCAAGCGCGCCGGCAACTCGTCCATCAGAAAGTCGGGGGGCATTTTGGCAGCTTCCTCCGGCGCCAGATGCTTGGTGCCCGCCGCCGGCACGATCTTGAAGCGGAAGGCCTGACGCTGGCCGGCCGCATTCACAAAAATGAAGGCATTGATGCCATTATAGGTTTCCTGCGCGAAACTCACGGGCGTGCTCGCACTCGCGAAGGCCTTCGGCACGGCCGGATGGGCCGCGATAAAGGTTTCCGCGGCCGTGGGCTTTGCCGCACCCGGGCCACTGACCGAAAGGGCCTGCAGCAGGTCGCGGAAATCCTCGCCGCTCGCCACCGGAAAAAACGCCAAGGAATTGGTGACGACATCCACCGGCCCACTGCCGGCCGGATGAAACTGGATCGACATCCCATGCGGATTGGCCGGTCCCGCGCCATCGGGCAGGGTGGGCAGGCCGGTGGAGTCCGAAAACCGTACCGTTACTGGCACCGGTCCCCCGGCAAAGATGTTCGCCTTGCTCAGGCTCACCGACCGCTTGGAGGGCACGAAGCTGCCCAATACCACTACACCCTTCGCATGGTTGGCACGCATGCCGGCATGGCGGCCCCATAATTTGTTCATTGCATCGACGGTCTGCACCGCGGTGCTGGGGGCCCCCGCCCGGCTGACGCCAGAGTACAGCACCACGCCCGCAACCAGTACGCCGATTGCACCCATTTTGCGCATCAAAAAAACCCTCCGACACGAGCCGAACACTTGGGGTCTGGCCCCCTTGCCCGCGATCGTCCTATCTAACGCAAGATCCAAGCCGCACGACAAAACTATTTGCCGGTTACGCCGAAGGCCCGGGTTGACAGCATTGCCCAGTCCAAAGAGGGTCGCGCCGCAAACCAAGTCAAGAAATCACAAGGGAACCCCATGTCTCGCTCGTTCATGCTCGCCGCCTGCGCCATTACGTTTCTCTCATCCGCTGCCATGGCGGCCGACGTCACCGAAACGGTGGATACCACCGCCTCCCCCAAAACCGTATGGAAGCTGATAGGCAAGTTCGACGGGATCGTGAATTGGCTGCCCGGCGTGGCCAGCAGCCCCGCCACGGCCGGCAGCAAGGTCGGCTCAGTTCGCACCATTACGCTTAAGGCGCCCGGCGACCCGACGGTCACCGAAACGCTTACCGCAAAGAAGGGCCACAGCTACAGCTACAAGATCGACAAGGTGGATCCCAAAGTGCTGCCGGTCACCGGCTACACCTCCACGATCTCGGTCGCCAAAACGTCTACCGGCTCCACCGTCACCTGGCATGGCGATTTCACGCCGGCCGGCGGCACCGACGATGCGGCCTCGGAAAAGGCGGTCAGCGGCCTCTACCGGAGCGGCCTCGACAACATCAAGGCCGTGGTCGAGAAGCCTTAACCAACGCCGACACTTGGCTGACCACCGCTTCGAACATCTCGGTGGTCAGCCGCTTGGTGGACGTGTTGTACCGAGATACGTGGTAGCTATCGGCCAGCACGAGGCCCGACGGCAGCTTATAAACCGCGCCGTGCGCGAATTTCGCCGTCGCCACACGCAGGCATAGCGCCCGCAGCACCGCGCCGTGCGCATCTCCACCGATCGCCAACACCACATGCAGGCGCGGCATGGCGAGTTCCTGCGCCAAAAACCGGTTGCAGGCGGCGATCTCCGCCCCGGTCAGCTTGTTCGCCGGCGGCACGCACCGCGCCGCATTGGTAATCCGGCAATCCACCAGCTCCAGCCCATCGTCCGGATCAGCCAGATACGCCCCCCGCGCAAAGCCGAATTTCAGCAGGGTGCGATACAACAATATCCCCGCATGGTCCCCGGTGAACGGCCGCCCCGTGCGATTTGCCCCGCCCACCCCGGGCGCCATCCCCACGAGCAGCAGCCGCGCGTCCATGGGCCCAAAACTGGGCACCGGCGCGTTGAACCACCCCGGATGCTGCGCCCGATTGGCGGCGCGGTAGGCGACGAGCCGGGGGCAGAGTGGACAGTCTAAGGATGGCCAGGCGGAGGGAAGCATACGCATATCGTTCAAAGTAACGCCTGTATGCCTCCTCTAGGTGGCCTTCAAGAAGTGGGGGTCTGGGGCCTCGTCTCGCCTGACGCCCCGGCTTGGTCCAGGGGCGGAGCCCCCTGGCCTTCGTTAAATCTGGTCATGCGGCTCCAGGCTCTCCGCCTTCGCGCCCGGCGCGCGGGGCCGCGGCTCCATTTGGCGGCGGGTGAATTCGGGGGCGATTTCGGCAAGTTCCAGGAACTGGTCGGCCTGACGGCGCAATTCGTCGGCGACCATGGGGGGCGTTGTCCGGATGGAGGACACCACGGATACGCGCACGCCGCGGCGTTGCACGGCTTCGATCAGCCGGCGGAAGTCGCTATCGCCGCTGAACAGCACGGCGTGGTCGATCTTGTCGGCGAGCTCCAGCATATCGATGGCCAGCTCGATATCCATATTGCCTTTCACGCGGCGGCGCCCGGTGGCGTCGGTGAATTCGCGGGCCGGCTTGGTGACGAGCGTATAGCCGTTATAGGCGAGCCAGTCGGTCAGCGGTTTCAACGGCGAGTATTCTTCGGTTTCCAGCACAGCGGAATAGTAATACGCGCGTATGACGTGCGTCTTTTTCCGGAAGAACTCCAGCAGGTTCCGGTAATCCACATCGAAGCCAAGGTTGCGCGATGCCGAGTACAGATTTGCCCCGTCGATAAACAGACACACACGTTCCGTCGGCAAGAAATTCATACCATGGCCTTTCAATACACCCGTGGCCTGGCTCATTATCTGCCAGGGGGGTCGAGTTTTTAACACTTGATGCTATGTTTCTTGCACGCACGGAAGGCTAAAGTACACTGATTCTGGTTGGAATAGGCGCAAATCTTCCCAACACCCTGGGCGACACCCCACTGCAGACCTGCGAGCGGGCTGTCAGGTTGGTGGCTTGCCTGCCTGGCGTTTCCGGCGCCGTTCGCTCGCGTTGGTTTTCGAGTGCGCCGCTCCCGCCCTCCGGCCAGAGCCGTTATATTAACGGCATTATCAGACTGGAAGGCAAGGTTTCCCCGGCGGCCCTCCTGGCGGAGCTACAGGCGATCGAGCAGGCAGAAGGCCGCATCCGCTCCGTGGCGAACGCCCCACGCACGCTCGATCTCGACATCATCGCGATGGGCACCCTGGTGCGCAATGCGCCCGATCCCATCCTGCCGCATCCGCGCGCGCATCAGCGCGCCTTCGTGCTGCTGCCTCTGCGCGACGTTGCCCCCTTCTGGGTGCATCCCGCTCTTGGGGTCCCCCTGCCTACCCTGATCGAAGCGTTGCCGCCCCAGGACATCAGGCCTCTCACCGAAGCCGACCGGCTTGCGCCAATCCCTTCCGCCCCCTAGTTAGAGGGTTTCCGAACCGCTGTTGAGTCTGGAGAGCCTGCCACATGGCACGTGTAACCGTTGAAGATTGCGTCGAACGCGTCCCGAACCGTTTCGAGCTTGTTTTGCTCGCGGCCCAGCGCGCGCGCAATCTGAGCCGTGGCGAGGAGCTGACGGTGGAGCGCGACAACGACAAGAACCCCGTGGTCGCCCTGCGCGAAATCGCCGAACAGACGGTGGAGCTACCGAAGCTCGAGCAGGACCTGATCAAATCCCTCTCGCGGTCCCCGGAGCCGGAGCCGGCGGACGAGGAGGTGCTCGACCTCATCCCCACCGACCAGAACATCTTCGGCTTGCAGGACATATCTGCCGAGGAGGAGGCAGCCAACATGCCGCAGGAGGAGATGTCGCCCGACGATATCGAGGCGGCGATCGAAGCGGAGCTGGGCGGCCGCGGCCGCCGCTAGGAGTTTACGAGTAGGGGTGCGGCGATGGCAGCATTGACGGGCCCCCTGCCACCGCCGCGTGCCCCAGAGGGGGGCGGCGGCGGTACCCTTGCCGTGCGTGATCATGCGTTGATGGAGCGCGTACGCGCCTACGCCCCTGGCGCGCCCATCTCGTTGATCGACGACGCGTTCAACCTGGCCTGTCACGCCCATAGCGCGCAAACCCGCGACAACGGCGACCCATACATCACGCACCCTTTGGCCGTGGCAGAGATCCTTGCCGTCTACCATCTGGATGTTCCGAGCATCTGTACCGCCCTGCTGCATGACACGGTGGAGGATACCTCCGTGACCATGCGCGACATCGAGAAGGGTTTTGGCCCGACGGTGGCCGGCCTGGTCGATGGCGTGACGAAGCTCACCCGGCTCGAACTGCAATCCGACCGCACCAAGCAGGCGGAAAATTTCCGCAAGCTGGTGCTGGCGATGAGCCGCGACATACGCGTGCTGCTGGTGAAACTCGCCGACCGCCTGCACAACATGCGCACGCTAAATTTCGTGCAGAAGATCGAGCGCCGCCAGCGCATCGCCCACGAAACCATGGACATCTATGCGCCGCTCGCGGCCCGCATCGGCATGGATGCGCTGAAGACCGAGCTGCAGAACCGGTCTTTCGCGGAGCTGGAGCCGGAAGCCTACGACACCATCCAGGCCCGCCTGAATTATCTGCGCGGACAGGGTGCCGATGTGATCGACGAGGTGAAGCGCGAACTGGCCCAGGTTTGCCGCGAGGCCGGCGCCGATGTGCTGGAGGTCTCGGGGCGCGAAAAAAGCGCTTTCTCCATCTGGCAGAAAATGCAAACGCGCAACGTGGCGTTCGAGCAGCTGTCGGACATCATGGCGTTCCGCATCGTCGTGCCGACGCGCGAGCAGTGCTACATGGCGCTCGGTGCAGTACACAACGCCTATCCGGTGATTGCCGGGCGCTTCAAGGATTACATTTCCACGCCAAAGGCCAATGGCTACCAAAGCCTGCACACGGGTGTCACGCTGCGGCATCCGCGGAACCAAAAAATCGAGGTGCAGATACGCACCAAGGAAATGCACGAGATCGCCGATAACGGCGTGGCCGCCCACTGGAACTACAAGGAAGGCGATATCGAGCCGCCGAACGAAACGACGCGTTTCGCCTGGGTGCAGGATTTGCTTGAAATCCTTGAGAACTCGGGCGCCGCCGACGAATTTCTCGAAAATACCAAGCTCGAACTGTATCAGGATCAGGTCTTCTGTTTTTCGCCCAAGGGCCAGCTGATCCAGCTGCCGCGCGGCGCCACCCCCATCGATTTCGCCTATGCCGTGCATAGCCAGGTGGGCGACACCTGCGTCGGCGCCAAAATCAATGGCCGGCTGATGCCGCTGCGCACCGAGCTGCAGAACGGCGACCAGGTGGAAATCATGACCGCCCGCGGCGGCACCCCCTCCCCGTCATGGGAGCGTTGGGTGGTTACCGGCAAGGCGCGGGCGCGCATCCGGCGCTACGTGGCGCAGCAGCAGCGCGCCCAGACGATCGATCAGGGGAAAAGCGCCTTGGCGCGCATCTTCCGCCAGGAGGGCCTCGACGGTTCCGAGAAGGTTCTGGAGACGGCGCTCAAAACGCTGAAATGCCAGACGCTCACGGACCTGTATGTCGGAGTCGGCGGCGGCCATATCGGGGCGAAGGATGTGGTGCACGCCGCCTATCCCGAGATGCTGGAGGCGGTGCGCGGGCCGCGCATGATGCCTTCGCTGCTGGCTCGTGCGCCCTCCGCCAAGCCGCCCTCGCGCGACAGCGGCATGGCGATCACCGGCCTCGTCAGCGGCATGGCCGTGCATTATGCCGGTTGCTGCCATCCACTGCCTGGCGACCCGATCGTGGGCATCGTCACCACCGGCAAGGGTGTGACCATCCACGTCAAGCGATGTTCCACGCTGGAAAGTTTTGCCGCCACCCCCGAACGCTTCATCGATGTGGATTGGGATTACGCGGCCGCCGCCAATCACGGCGCCGCCGGCCCGCGCAGCCGCACCGAGACGCATACCGGCCGCATCAACGTGATCGCCACCAACGAGCCCGCCACCCTGGCCAACCTCACCAATGCGGTCGCGCGCCAGGAAGGCAGCATCACCAACCTGAAAATCGTCAACCGGCAAACGGATTTCGTCGAAATCCTGGTGGACGTGGATGTGCGCGATTTGCGCCACCTCTCGATGGTGATCGCCGGCCTGCGCGCGGTGAGTGGGCTCACGCAGGTGGAACGGGCGCAAAACTGATGATCCTCGGGATCGGTGCCGACCTCTGCGACATCCGCCGGGTGGAAAAAGTCATGTCCCGCTTCGGCGACAGATTTCTGCAGCGCGTTTTTACCGCAACCGAGCGTGCCCGGGCCTGCCGGCGCACCGAAAGCCTGCAGGCCGGGACATACGCCAAGCGCTTTGCGGCCAAGGAAGCCTGCGCAAAGGCGTTGGGCACCGGGTTTTCGCAGGGGGTTTTTCATTCTGATATGGGCGTGGTGAACCTGCGAACCGGGCAGCCGACCCTGGCATTGACCGGCGGCGCCCTGGCGCGGCTTCGGGCGATCACGCCGCCCGGCATGCAGGCGGAACTGGCGCTGACAATGACCGACGAGCCGCCCTATGCCTTCGCGCAGGTGATCATCTGGGCCAGGCGGTAAACAGCGGTGATGGGAGCGCTACAAAAAATCGCGCAGTAGCGGCACTAGCGGCTTGTCGGCCGCGGGCATCTCATACTCGGTCAGCTTGGCCGGCCGCACCCAGGCGAGCGTCTGGCCTTCCAGCGGTTGCACAAACCCCTGCCAGCGGCGGCACAGATACAGCGGCATCAGCAGATGAAAGCGCTCATAGGCGTGGCTTGCGAAGGCGAACGGCGCTAGGCAGGCGGCGGTCACGTCGATGCCGAGTTCTTCGCGCAATTCCCTGATCAGCGCCGCCTCCGGCGTTTCGCCCGGGTTAAGCTTGCCGCCAGGGAATTCCCATAGGCCGGCCATCTTCTTCCCTTCCGGCCGGCGGGCCAGAAGCACCCGCCCATCGGTATCGATCAGCGCGCAGGCGGCCACCAGCAGCAGCGGTTTTTCGCCCGCCACCGCGGCATCCGTCTCTACCTGGCCAAAAATATCGTCGCGGCGCGCTTCGAACACCGCCACCGTCTCATCGCCATCGCGTGCCAGAAAATGCTCGCGCGTCGTGCCGATCTCGCGAAATCCCAGATGCCGCAGCACCGCGGCCGAAGCCGGATTATCGATCGAAACATGCGCTTCGATCCGGTCGATCGGCAGGTGCGCGAGCGCCCAGCTGGCAACGCGCCCGGCTGCCTCGCGCGCCACGCCGTGCCCCCAAAATCGCTCGCCCACCCAGTAGCCCAGATGCCCGCTGCGCGTAGTCGGATCGAGGCGCAGCCCGACGCAACCGATCACCATTTCCAGCCCATCTTCCTGCCCGGTGATGGCCAGGTGATAGGCACGGCCGTCACGCCGCTGCTCGATGGTCGAGGCGATCCACTCGTCGGTCAGTTCCCGCGGATAGGGGTAAGGCAGGCGGCTCAGCATGCGCACCACCGGCCAGGCGTTCACCAGCCTGTGGATGGCCTCTGCATCCGCCGGCACGGGGGGGCGAAGGGTGAGTCGCTCGGTCACCAGCGGCACAAAATGTTCGAGCGCTGGCGAGGAGATGGCGCTTAGCTCCGGTAACTTCCGTTGATGTCGATATAGGCGTGTGTCAGGTCGCACGTCCACGCCCGACCCGCCCCGCCGCCCAGTCCCAGATCGATGGCGATGTCGATTTCCCGGCCGCGCATATGCGCAGTCACTGGCGCTTCGTCATAGCCATCCACCACACTGCCGTTGCGCGCCATCCACACGCCGCCAATGGCGATGGAGAGCGTGTCGCGGTCGGCCGGTTCGCCGGCCTTGCCGACGGCCATCACGATGCGCCCCCAATTCGCGTCCTCACCGGCGATCGCGGTTTTCACCAGCGGGGAATTAGCGACCGAGAGCGCAATCCGTCTGGCCGAGGCGTGATCGGCCGCGCCGGAAACATCAATGCGGATCAGCTTTTGCGCGCCCTCGCCGTCGCGCACCACCATCAGCGCAAGGTCAAGTAGAAGCTCATCCAGCGCCATGGTGAAGGGAACGTTATAAGAGACATCCTTTCCCGATCGCCCGGTGGCGAAGGCGAGCAGGGTGTCGCTTGTGGACGTGTCGGAATCCACGGTGGTGCAATTAAAGCTCTCGGCAACCCCCTTCGAGAGCTTCCCCTGCAGCATGTGCTGGCTGATGGCCGCGTCGGTAAAGACGAAGCACAGCATCGTCGCCATGTCGGGGGCGATCATGCCGCTGCCCTTCGCGATCCCCATGAGAGTGACGGGCGTGCCATCGACCATCACCTGCCGGCGCGCGATTTTCGGGAATGTGTCGGTCGTCATCATGGCTCGGGCGGCGGCTTCGATCGCACCGCTGCTGAGGGCTGCATGCAGCCCGGGCAGGGCGTGCGTTATCCGTTCGTGCGGCAGTGTCTGGCCGATCACCCCGGTGGAGGCGAGAAAAACCTCGTGGGCCGCGCAGCCGATGAGCGAAGCCGCCGCCGCCGCCGTCGCCTCGGTGGCCGTCCGACCCGCTTGCCCCGTAAACACGTTGGCGTTGCCGGCATTCACCACGAGCGCCCGCGCGGAACCCCCGGCGAGTGCCGACCGGCACCAATCTACGGGCGCCCCCGGGCACTTGTTTTGGGTGAACACGCCTGCCACCGACGTTCCTGGAGCGAACTCGGCCAGGAACAGATCGGTGCGGCCGCTATAACGGATGCCGGCCGTGGCCGCCGCGAACCGAACGCCGGCGACCGGCGCCAACTCCGGCAATGGCAGCGCCAGGGGCGAAATGGCGGGGCCGGCCGCCATGCCCCCTACTTCTTCGCGGTGGTGGGCGGTGCGCCGGCCTGCGGTTTTAGCGGCTTCCCGTCCGGTCCGTACTGCACGATCTTCACCTGGCTGCGGGCCTGCGACGCCAGCTGCATCGCATCCTGGCGAAGCAGGTTTTGCGCGATCTGGTCATGCACCGCATCGTAGGTCGGCGGCGTCGAAACGCGGGTATCGAGCACCTGGATCACGTGCCAGCCATATTTCGTGTGCACGGGGGCCTGGGTGTATTCGCCCTTCTTCAGGCTAAACGCCGCCGCCGAGAATTCCGGCAGCATGTCGCCCCGCTTGAAGTAGCCGAGATCGCCGCCCTGCTGGCTCGCCGGATCTTTCGGATCGCCGAATTTTTTCGCGAGATCCTCGAATTTCGCGCCGGCCTTCAGCTGCGCGATGATTTGGGTGGCCTTGGCCTCGCTATCGACCAGGATGTGGCGCGCATGCACCTCTTCCTCGCCCGGCTTGCCGGCATATTGCTTGTCGTACGCCGCCTTGATCGCGTCCTCGTTCACTTCAGGCTTCACGGTCTTGATCAGCAGCGCGCGCTGCAGAACCTCGTTGGCCGCATCCTGCATCTGCTTGGCGATCACCGGATCCTTGTCCAGCCCCTGCTTGCGCGCCATGATTTGCAGCGCCTTGCCGGAAACCACATTATCCAGCGCCGCGCCGAACAGCCGCTCCTGCGGGATTTGCGACCGTTGCTCTGGCTGGACATGGGTGTCGATCCAGGCCGAGATGTCGGAAAGGCGGATCGGCTCGTTATTCACGGTCGCGATCAGCGGGTTCTGCTGGCCGGGGGGCGTGGCACCCGGGGCGGCCTTCGCCGGCGGCTGGGCGAGGGCTGTGGTGGAGAGCATGGCCAAGGCAATCGCCATGGTCAGAGGAAGCGGGCGCATGGAAACCTCATCAGGGAGCGGCGGCCTTATGGCCGCTGAGGCCAAGGATGGCAAGGTCATCAGTCGCCGGTCATCGGTGGTCTGATCAGAGCGAACCTGTTGACGGCCGAACGTCGGCGACCGAGGACCGACGTTGACCCTCCGCCCCCTGCCGCCTATTTCCCGGGGTGCTGTTCCCCGAAAGGCCGCCTATGTTCTCCTCGCTTGCCCGCGCCGTCTTCGGCACGTCCAACGACCGCTCGCTCAAAGTCTATCAGCAGCGCGTGCCGCGGATCAATGCGTTCGAGCCGGCCATTTCCGCCCTGTCCGACGCGGCACTGATGGCCAAAACCGCCGAATTCCGCGCCCGCATCGCCGGCGGCGCGACGCTGGACGAGCTTCTGCCGGAGGCGTTTTCCGTGGTGCGCGAGGCCGCCAAGCGCGTGCTCGGCCTGCGCCCCTTCGACGTGCAGCTCGTCGGCGGCATGGTTCTGCATGACGGCAAGATCGCCGAGATGAAAACAGGCGAAGGCAAGACGCTGGTCGCCACCCTGCCCGTCTATCTCAATGCGCTCAGCGGCCGCGGCGTGCATGTGGTGACGGTGAACGACTACCTGGCCACGCGCGACAGCGGCGAGATGGGCCGCATCTATGGGTTTCTAGGACTTTCCACGGGCGTGATCGTGCACGGGCTCAGCGACGACCAGCGGCGTGCCGCCTACGCCTGCGATGTGACCTACGGCACCAACAACGAATTCGGCTTCGACTACCTGCGCGACAACATGAAATACCGGCTGGAGGACATGGTTCAGCGCCCCTTCAGCTATGCGATCGTCGATGAAGTCGACAGCATCCTGATCGACGAGGCCCGCACCCCGCTGATCATCTCGGGCCCGGCAGAAGATTCGTCGGATCTCTACCGCCGGGTGAACGCGGTCGTGGCCGAGCTGGTGAAGGACGCCTCAACCTACGAGAAGGATGAGAAACAGAAATCCGTCCATATGACCGAGCCGGGCAGCGAGACGGTGGAGGATATGCTGCAGGATGCCGGCATCATCACCGAGGGCAATCTGTACGACATCTTCAATGTCTCGGTTGTCCACCACGTGCAGCAATCCCTGCGCGCGCACACGCTGTTTTCACGCGATGTGGACTACATCGTGCGCGACGACAAGGTGATCATCATCGACGAATTCACCGGTCGCATGATGGAAGGCCGGCGCTATTCCGAGGGGCTGCACCAGGCGCTGGAAGCCAAGGAGTTCGTGACGGTTCAACAAGAGAACCAGACGCTGGCCTCGATCACCTTCCAGAACTATTTCAGGCTGTTCCCGAAGCTTGCAGGCATGACCGGCACGGCGATGACCGAGGCCGACGAATTCGCCGAAATCTATAAACTTTCGGTGGTGGAAATCCCGACAAACGTGCCGGTGACTCGGCGTGACGAGGACGACGAGGTCTATCGCACGGCCATCGAGAAATACAACGCCGTCGCCACCCTGATCGAGGAAGCCCGCCTGCGGCGCCAGCCGGTTCTGGTCGGCACCGTCAGCATCGAGAAAAGCGAAACATTGAGCGAAATTCTGAAAAAACGTAAAATCCCGCATGCCGTGCTGAACGCGCGCTTCCATGAACAGGAAGCGACCATCATCTCCCAAGCCGGCGCCCCGGGTGCGGTGACGATCGCCACCAACATGGCCGGCCGCGGCACCGATATCAAACTCGGCGGCAATCTCGACATGCGCCTCAAGCAAGAGGCCGACATCATTGCCGACCCCGCCGAGCGTGAGGCCAGGATCGCGGCGATACGCGCCGAAGTGGCGGAAAATCACGACAAGGTAAAAACCTCCGGGGGCCTGTTCGTGATCGGCACCGAGCGCCACGAAAGCCGCCGCATTGATAACCAGTTGCGCGGCCGATCCGGCCGGCAGGGCGACCCGGGGGCGAGCCGCTTCTTCCTCTCCCTAGAAGACGATCTGATGCGCATTTTCGGCAGCGACCGGATGGGCGGTATGCTGCAGCGCCTGGGGCTGAAGGATGGCGAGGCGATCGTCCATCCCTGGATCAATCGTGCGCTGGAAAAGGCGCAGAAGAAGGTCGAGGCCCGCAATTTCGATACGCGCAAGAATTTGCTGAAATACGACGACGTGATGAACGATCAGCGCAAGGAGGTTTATGCGCAAAGGCGGGAGTACATGTCGGCCGCCGATGTGTCGGAAACAGTGGCGAGCTTCCGGCAGGAACTGGTGGAGGCCATGGTGACCCGCCGCGTTCCCGAAAAGGCCTTTGCGGAACAATGGGAGACGGCGGAACTCGCGGCGGATGTGAAACGCGTGTTCAACCTAGATCTGCCGATCGAGGCCTGGGGCCGCGAGGAGGGCATCGAGGAGACGGCGATCCGCGATCGCCTGCAGCAGGCGGTGGATTCGGCCGCCGCCAGCAAGGCCGCGAATTTCGGCCCGGAAATCATGCGGTATATCGAGAAATCATTGCTGCTGCAGATGTTCGATACGGTGTGGAAAGAACATCTGCTGGCGCTCGACCATTTGCGCCAGGGCATCGGCCTACGCGCCTACGGCCAGCGTGATCCGCTGAACGAATACAAGTCCGAAGCCTTTGCCTTGTTCAATGGGATGCTTGATGATTTGCGCGAGCGCCTGACGCAGGCGCTGAGCCGGGTGGAACTCTCCGCCGAACCCCCGCCGATGCCGCAAGCGCTTCCGGCCGGCATGGTGGAGAATTTTGCGGCCCCCGCCTTTGCCGGCGGAGACACTCTGTCTGAGGGCAATTTCCAGCGCCTGGCCCCCGCTGCCATCGCCGTGCCTGCCTTCGACCCCGAAGACCCGACAAGCTGGTCCGGCGTTTCCCGCAATGCGCCTTGCCCATGTGGGTCGGGGAAGAAATACAAGCATTGCCATGGGCGGGCGGCATAAAAGAAAGCAAGGCCTTTTTTTACAGACGAAGCAAAGACCTTTTGCTTCCTGCACCATGCCAAGGAACGCATAGGGTTGTTCTCCATCCGCCTCTTTGCGTCTGCAAAGCGGTCATAAGGCGGAAAACCCAGTCCCCACTCGCCGAAACATCTCCAGGCGCCAAAGCCGCCATCTTCATCTTGACATGGACCAGACGTTGGTCCAGATTCGGTGGTTAAAGCGAGTTATCACATGCGCATCTCCGTAACCGAAGCTAAGAGCCAACTTACGGAACTCGTCCGCCGCGCCGAAGCCGGTGACGACGTCATCCTCACCCGCCACGGTCACGAAGCTGTTAGGCTCGTCCCCATCCGTCAGGTCCCCAACGCCGAAGCCCGCAGAAAAATCATGAAGGACATCAGGCAATCAGCCGTCGCCTCCATCGCCCGGGGCGAAGATGCCGCCCGCAGCCAGGATTTCATGTACGGCGAGGACGGCTTGCCCCAATGACACAGGCCAATTGATCGCCGTCGATACCTCCGCCCTTATGGCGGTCATCCTTGGCGAGGCCGAGGCGTCGTCGTGCATGAACATCCTGGCCTCCGAGCCGCGCCTTCTGATGTCCGCCGGCACCGCCGCTGAAGCCTTGATCGTCGCTGATCGGCGTCACATCAGCACGCAAATGCAACGTATGATCAACGAACTGTCTGTGGAGATCATCCCCATCACCCTTGCCACCGCCCGCCAGGTTACCGCCTGCTATGCCAGATGGGGCAAAGGCGTTCACCAGGCCGGCCTCAATTTCGGCGATTGCTTCGCCTACGCCCTGGCGCAAGAGCACCAATGCCCGTTGCTGTTCATCGGCCAGGATTTTGCTTGGACAGATGTGCGGAAGGCAATCAACAACGTCACCCGCTAGGGTGTCTTCTCAGCGATGGGGACAATAGAGGCAGCCCACCCTAACCTTGCCTGCCCACGCCCCCCGCCGCTACACACCTACAACACCTCCCCAGGTCCCCCTCAGCGTGCTGCCCCCGAAACATCTGCTGGCGATAGAAGGCATGTATCCGCCGGAAATCGGGCAGTTGTTGGATCTTGCCGAGAGCTACGCGCTGCTCAACCGCTCCGGCAAAACCCAGCGGGACCTGCTGCGTGGCCGCACTCTGATCAACCTGTTTTTCGAGGACAGCACGCGCACCCGCACCAGTTTCGAGCTCGCCGGCAAGCGGCTGGGTGCCGACGTGATCAACATGTCGGTCTCCGCCAGCTCGGTGAACAAAGGCGAAACGCTGCTGGATACGGCCACCACACTGAACGCCATGCAATGCGATCTGCTGGTGGTGCGGCACGACCAATCCGGCGCGCCGGCCCTGCTCGCGCAGAAAGTGGATGCGGCGGTGATCAATGCCGGCGACGGCACGCATGAGCATCCCACCCAGGCGCTGCTCGATGCGCTCACTATCCGACGGCGGCGCGGCCGGCTTGATGGGCTCACCGTCGCCATTTGCGGCGACATCGCGCATAGCCGGGTTGCCCGCTCCAATATTTTTTTGCTCACCACCATGGGCGCCAGCGTGCGCCTGATCGGCCCGCCCACCCTGATCCCATCCGGCATCGAGGCGATGGGCATCACTGTGTCTCACGACATGGATGAGGGGCTGCGGGGCGTCGACATCGTGATGATGCTGCGCCTGCAGCGGGAGCGGATGACCAAGGGCCTGGTGCCTTCAGCCCGCGAGTTCTTCCGGTTTTATGGCCTGGATGCCGCCCGGCTTGCGCGCGCAAAACCGGATGCGCTGGTGATGCATCCAGGCCCGATGAACCGGGGCGTGGAGATCGACAGCGCGATCGCCGACGACCCGGCCCGCAGCCTGATCCGCGAGCAGGTGGAGATGGGGGTGGCCGTGCGCATGGCGGTGCTCGACGTGCTCGGGCGCAAGCAGCGGCGCAATGTCTGAAAGCACAAAACTCCTGCTGGAAAATGTGCGGCTCCTCGATCCGGCCACCGGCCTCGATGCAGCCGGCGCCTTGCTCGTGGATCATGGGCGGATCGCCGATCTCGGCACCGGGCTCGGCCGCCCCGATGGCGCCGAGATTTTGGATGGCGGCGGCGCGATCCTGTGCCCGGGCCTGCTGGACATGCGGGCGGCCCTCGGCGAACCCGGTTTCGAGTACCGCGAAACCATCGCCTCCGCCGCGGAAGCTGCCGCCGCCGGCGGCATCACCACGCTCGCCGCCTTGCCGGACAGCGCGCCGGCGATCGACGACCCCGCGCTGGTGTTTCTGCTGCGCAGCCGCGGCGAAGCCACCGGCAGCCTCACCATTTTGCCTTACGCCGCTGTTACCCGCGGCTGCCGAGGCGGCGACGACCTCGCCGAACTCGGGCTGCTGCGCGAAGCCGGCGCAGTCGCTTTCTCCGACGGCAAGCGCGCCATCGGCAGCACCCAGCTGATGCGCCGCGTGCTGAGCTATGCCCGCGCCTTTGGCGCCCGCATAGTGCAGCATCCCGAGGACCCGTCGCTGGCGGAAGGCGGCGCGGCCACAGAGGGCGAACTGGCCACCCGCCTGGGCCTGCCCGGCATCCCGGCTATCGCGGAATCGATTATCGTGGCGCGCGACATCCGCCTCGCCCGGCTCACCCGCGGCCGGCTGCATTTCGCGCATATTTCCACGGCGGAGAGCGTCGAGCTGATCCGCCGGGCGAAAGCGGAGGGGCTCGAGATCACCTGCGACACCGCGCCGCCCTATTTCGACCTGAACGAAACCGCCATCGGCGGTTACCGCACCTACGCGAAACTCTCGCCGCCGCTGCGCCCGGAGGCGGATAGGCAGGCCATCGCGGCCGCCCTGGCCGACGGCACGATCGACGCGGTCGCCTCCGACCACCAGCCGAGGGATGCCGATGATAAACGCCTGCCCTTCGCCCAGGCCTCTGCAGGCGGCACCGGCCTCGCCACGCTTCTCGGCGTAACCCTCGCCCAAACCCAGGGCGGCCGCCTAGGCCTGATGGCGGCGGTGGCCCTGCTCACTTGCCGCCCGGCCCGCCTACTTGGCGTTGAAGCCGGCACGCTGGCGCGCGGCGCGCCCGCTGATCTCTGCCTTTTCGATCCGGAGGCGCTGTGGCAGGTGCAGGCGGGGAAACTGCCTGGCAAGGCGCAGAACACGCCATTCGACGGCCGTGCGCTAGAGGGCCGCGTGCTGGGCACCTGGAAGGCGGGCAGGCGGGTGTTTGCCGCATGAGCATCTGGTGGCGTCTCGAAGGGCTAAGTTTTGCGACCGCCGCGATCGCCTATCTCCTGGGATCGATCCCATTCGGCCTGATCCTCACGCGCATGGCTGGGCTGGGCGATATCCGTCAGGTGGGATCCGGCAATATCGGCGCCACCAACGTGCTGCGCACCGGCAGGCGTGGCCTGGCTGCCGGCACGCTGCTGCTGGATGGCGCCAAGGGGGCGCTGGCGGTGCAGCTTGCCGGCTTGCTGTTTGGCGCTGTCTGGATGCCGCTGGCGGCCATGGTGGCGGTGGTCGGCCATTGTTTTCCGGTGTGGCTCCGTTTCCGCGGCGGCAAGGGTGTGGCCACCGGGCTGGGCGTGCTGATCGCGCTCGATTGGCGCCTGGGACTCGCCACCTGCCTCGTTTGGCTGGTGGTCTTTGCGGTCAGCCGCATCAGCTCCGCCGGCGCCTTGAGCGCCTTCGCCGCCGCCCCGTTCCTGGCGAGTATTATACTTCCGCCAAACTGGTTTTTGGCCCCTGCCTTCGTCGCGGCCCTCATCTTCTGGCGCCACAAGGCCAACATAAACCGCCTGATCTCGGGCACCGAGCCGCGCGTCGGCACCAAAGCGTGACCCAAAGAACAAAAGTTTTGTGTTCCTTCTTTTCAAGGAAAAACAGACCTTCTTTCTCTGAAAAGGAAGAAGCAAAGAAACTTTTACTTCCTTGACGGCGCTTCTGGACAAGCTTCGTCTTGCGCGCACCGAGGGGGTTGGGCCTGTCACCTATCGCCGCCTGCTCGCCCGTTATGAAACCGCCGAGGCGGCCATCGAGGCGCTGCCCGGGATCGCCCAGGCCGGCGGCCGTGCAAACCCGCCCGCCATTCCCTCGCGGCGCGACGCCAAGCGCGAACTCGACCGTGTCGTAGCCATAGGCGGCCGCATACTGTTCCTTGGCGACCCCGACTACCCGCCTTTGCTGGCCCTGCTTCCCGACGCACCTGCCGTCATCTCCATTCTCGGCGACCTAGCCGCCCTGCATGGCCGGAGCGTGGGCGTGGTTGGCGCACGCAACGCCTCGGGCAACGGCCAGCGCATGGCCGAGGCGCTGGCCGCCGACCTCGCCAGCCAGGGCCTGGTGGTGGTCAGCGGCCTGGCGCGCGGCATCGACGCCGCCGCCCATCGCGGCGCGCTGCATGTGGGCCTGACCGTGGCGGCCGTGGCCGGCGGGCTCGATCAGCCCTACCCACCCGAACATGCCGGGCTGCAGGCCGAGATCGCCGCGCGCGGCGCGGTGATCACCGAGGCACCGATCGGCACCGCCCCGCAAAGCCGGCATTTTCCCAGGCGCAACCGCCTGATCGCAGGGCTCTCGCTCGGGCTGGTGGTGGTGGAGGCGGCGCTTCGCTCGGGCAGCCTGATCACCGCCCGCCTCGCGCAGGAGGCCAATCGTGAAATTTTTGCGGTGCCCGGCTCCCCGCTCGACCAGCGCTGCCGCGGCACCAACGACCTGATCCGCCAGGGCGCCCATGTGACGGAAAGTGCCGAGGACGTGATCGCCAACCTGCCCGACGACCCCCGCAGGACCGGCCTTGCCCGCGCACCGCTGTTCGCACGCGACAGCGAAGCCCTCCGCGAGGAAAACGGGCCCTGGCCCGGCCCCTGCGGCCCGGAGATCGACATCGCGGCGGCGCAGACCAATTTACTGGGTTTGCTCAGCCCCTCCCCCACCGACCTGGATGACCTCGTGCGGCGCAGCGGCCTGTCCGCCTCCGCCGTTTCGGCGGCGCTCATGCAGCTTGAACTGGCACTCAAGGTTGAATTCATGCCCGGGAATCGCGTCTGCCGCGTGTAACCCAGGCGCCACAGACCCTCTTGCGGAGCCCAGCCTTGCCTTGACTTTTCGCGCGCCCTCTCCGTAAGCGCAGACAGGGCAAGCTTTGTCTGCCTTAACCCAGGACCAAAATGACCGACGTCGTCGTTGTAGAATCGCCCGCCAAAGCCAAGACAATCAATAAATACCTGGGCGACCGCTTCACGGTGCTCGCCAGCTTCGGCCATGTGCGCGACCTGCCCCCGAAGGACGGATCTGTTCGCCCTGACGAAAATTTCGCCATGGACTGGGAGGCGGATGAGCGCGGCAACCGACAGGTGACCGCCATCGCCAAGGCGCTGAAGGGCGCCCACACCCTGTATCTGGCGACCGACCCGGATCGGGAAGGCGAGGCGATCTCCTGGCATGTGCGGGCCATGCTGGAGGAGAAGCACGCGCTGAAAGGCGTGGATGTTCAGCGCATCACCTTCAATGAGATCACCAAGACCGCCGTGCAGCGGGCGATGAAGCAGCCGCGCATGCTGGATATGCCGCTGATCGAGGCCTACCTCGCCCGCCGCGCGCTGGATTACCTGGTGGGCTTCACCCTCTCCCCGGTGCTGTGGCGCAAGCTGCCAGGCAGCCGCAGCGCCGGCCGCGTGCAATCGGTGGCGCTGCGCCTGATCTGCGAGCGCGAAGCCGAGATCGAGGCGTTCAAGCCGCGCGAGTATTGGAGCGTCGAAGCCCATTTCGTCACCCCCGCCGGCGCCCCGTTCACCGCCAAACTCTCCCATCTCGATGGCAAGAAACTCGACCAGTTCGATTTGAACAACGCCGAGAAGGCCGCGCGCGCCAAGGCGGCGGTGGAGGCAGGCACTTTCTCGGTCGCCACCGTCGAAAGGCGGCGCGTAAAGCGCAACCCGCCCGCCCCTTTCACCACTTCCACGCTGCAGCAGGAGGCCAGCCGAAAACTCGGCATGGGCGCCCAGGCGGCGATGCGCACCGCGCAGCAACTCTACGAGGGCGTCGACCTCTCCGGCGAAACCGTCGGCCTGATCACTTACATGCGGACCGATGGCGTGCAGATGGCTCGCGAGGCCATCGACTCCATACGCGGCCATGTGCGGGAAGCTTTTGGGGAGGCCTATGTGCCCACAAATGCCCGCGAATACACGAGCAAGGCCAAGAACGCGCAGGAGGCCCACGAAGCGGTGCGCCCCACCGATGTGGCGCGCACGCCGGACAGCGTCGCCGGCTTCCTGAACCCGGAGCAGCGGGGCCTTTATGAGCTGGTGTGGAAGCGCGCCGTCGCCAGCCAGATGCAGTCCGCCGAGCTCGACCAGGTGGCCGTGATGGTCGCCGATGGCAGCACCAAGTTGCGCGCCACCGGCTCCATCGTCGCCTTCGATGGGTTCTTGAAACTTTATCGGGAAGGAACGGACGAGGACGAGGACGAGGAGAGCCGCATGCTGCCGCCGATGGCGGAGCGCGACCCCCTCAAACGCGACAAGGTGATGGCCGACCAGCATTTCACCCAGCCGCCACCGCGCTATTCGGAAGCGAGCCTGGTGAAGAAGATGGAGGAACTCGGCATCGGCCGCCCCTCTACTTACGCCTCCATCCTCACCGTGCTGCGGGATCGCAACTATGTGCGGCTGGACGCCCGCCGGTTTATCCCCGAGGACCGCGGCCGTCTGGTGACCGCCTTCCTCACCAGTTTTTTCGAACGCTACGTCGATACCGGATTTACCGCGGGGCTCGAGGAAAAGCTCGACGACATTTCGGATGGGCGGCTGGACTGGCGTGCCCTGATGCGCGCCTTCTGGGACGAATTCTCCAAAGCCATCGAGAATACGCGGGAACTCAAGATTTCCGACGTGGTCGACGCGCTGGACCGCGATCTCGGCCCGCATTTCTTTCCGCCCCGTGATGACGGGACGGATCCGCGCGTCTGCCAGGCTTGCGGCACCGGCCGGCTGGGCCTGAAACTTGGCCGCTACGGCAGTTTTATCGGCTGCTCCAACTACCCGGACTGCCAGTTCACCCGCCGCCTGGCGATCGAGGGCGGCAGCGGCGACGGCGAAGTGCTGAAGGAGGGTATGCGCACCCTGGGCCAGCACCCCGAGACGGGCGAGGACATTACAGTCCGCCGCGGCCCCTACGGCCTGTACGTCCAGCAGGGCGAGCCCGACCCGGCGGACAAGAAGGCCAAACCCCGACGCACCTCCCTGCCCCGCGGCATGGATGGCGAGACCATCACCCTGGACCAAGCGACGGGCCTGCTGTCGCTCCCCCGCCTGGTGGGCCTGCATCCGGAAACTGGCTTGAAAATGGAGGCCGGGCTCGGCCGGTTTGGCCCCTATATCAAGATGGGCAGCATTTTTGCCTCCCTCGACAAGGACGACGACATTCTGGCGATCGGTGTGAACCGCGCGGTCGATGTGATCGGCCGCAAGATGGCCAGCGTGCGCGTGATCGGCGCGCATCCAAAGGACAAGGCCGACATCCAGGTGCGCAAGGGCCGCTTCGGCCCTTATGTGCAGCACGGCCAGATGGTGGCCAACCTGCCGAAAACCGTTGGCATGGACGACATCACCCTCGACCAGGCGGTGGCGCTGCTCGCCGAACGCGGCAAGCAGTTGAAGCCGAAAGGCAAGAATGGCAAAGCGCCCAAGAAGGCGGCTCCGGCAAAGGATGCGGTGACGAAGCCGAAAGCCAAGACGGCTGTAAAAGCCGTGGCACGCAAGGCACCGCCGGTTCGCAAGGCGGGCTGACGCGCGTAGGGAAGGCAAGAATGTTCTTTTTTGAAAAAAAGAACCCAGAAACTTTTGTTCCCTGGCGCGTCGCTTGCCATGCGTATGCACCTGACGACCATCGCGGTTTTGCTGAGTGGCAATGTGGGAGAGGCACCAAGAAAGTTTTCAACCACGAAGGCACGAAGCGCCTCTCGCGTCTGAGCACTACCAGCCTAATTTCAGGTAAGAAGGCCCTGCTTCTCTAGTGCCCCGTCCACCCGACGGCCTCCCCTCGCGCGAAGAGATCAAACGTTTCATCCGCGAGGCAGGCGGCCGCGTCGGCAAGCGTGAGATCGCCCGTGCCTTCCAGCTCGGCCCCGAGCATCGCGCAGCGCTTCGCACCCTGCTTCGCGATCTTGCCGGCGCCGGCGAGGTCGCGCCAGCCGGCCACAAGCGCTTCGCACCTCCCGGCCGCCTGCCCTCCGCCATGATCCTGCAGGTCACCGGCACCGACCCCGACGGCGATCCCATCGCCCGGCCCGTCGACTGGCAGGGCGATGGGCCGCCGCCCCTGATCTACATGGCACGCGAGCCGCGCGGACAGCCGGCGCTGGCGCCTGGGCAGCGCGTGCTCGCCAAGCTCAAGCCGATCGGCGGCAACAAATACGAGGGCCGCACCCTCAAGCGGCTGAGCGACTCCCCGGCCCGCGTGCTCGGCATATTTCATGCGCCCGACCGGCTGGTGCCCACCGACCGCCGCGCCAAGGCGGAATGGCGCATCCCCGATCCCGCAGGCGCCACGGAGGGGGAAATCATCCTGGCCGAACCGCTGCCAGGCCCCGGCTACGGCTTGCGCCCCGCCCGCATCATCGAGCGGCTCGGCCATATGGGCGACGCCCGCTCCGTCAGCCTCATCTGCATCCACACCCACGGCATCCCCACCGTGTTTTCGCCCGAGGCGCTCGCCCAGGCGAAGCGCGCCCGCGGCGTGGCCCTCGGCAAGCGCACCGATTTGCGGGACACCCCGCTGATCACTATCGACGGCGAGGATGCGCGGGATTTTGATGACGCCGTCTATGCCGAACCCGATGGGGCAGGTTTCCGCCTGATCGTCGCCATCGCCGATGTCGCCCATTATGTGCGCCCCGGCACGGCGCTGGACCGCGATGCACGGGCCCGCGGCAATAGCTGCTACTTTCCCGACCGCGTCGTGCCCATGCTGCCGGAAGAACTCTCCAACGGCTGGTGCAGCCTGAAGCCGGAGGAGGATCGCGGCTGCCTGTTTGTCGAGATGCATATCGACGCGGATGGTCGCAAGACACGACACCGTTTCGGTCGTGGGCTGATGCGCAGCGCGGCACGCCTCACCTACACCCAGGTGCAGGACGCCGCCGATGCGGACGATCCGCTCAACCTCGCCCCCGGATTTCTCAAAACCCTTTATGCCGCCTTCCGCGCCTTGCTTGGCGCCCGCCAGCGGCGCGGCACGCTCGATCTCGATCTGCCTGAGCGAAAAGTGGTTCTGGACGATGCCGGCAAGGTGGCCGCCATCGCCCCGCGCCCGCGGCTGGACAGCCATCGGCTGATCGAGGAATTCATGGTGCTGGCCAATGTTGCCGCCGCCGAAGAGCTGGAGCGGCTGAAAAAACCCTGCATGTATCGCATCCACGCGCCGCCTTCCGACGAGAAGCTCGCGAATCTGCGGAGCTTTCTCTCCACACTCGGCTTCTCGCTCGCGCCGGCGCCAAACATCCACTCGCGCGATCTCGACCAGGTGCTGCAGCAAGCGGCCGGCACCGAGCACGCCGCGATGGTGAACGACATGGTGCTGCGCAGCCAGAGCCAGGCCGCCTACCACCCGGACAATATCGGTCATTTCGGCTTGAGCCTTGCCCGCTATGCGCATTTCACGAGCCCTATACGCCGCTATGCCGATCTGCTGGTGCATCGCGCGCTGATCGGGGGGCTCAATCTTGGCCTTGGCGCTCTATCCGACACCGAAATGACCGCGATGGTGGACACCGCGGAACATATCTCGGCCACCGAACGCCGCGCGGCGCTGGCCGAACGCGAAGCGATCGACCGTTACCTTTCTGCCTACATGGCGGACAAAGTGGGCGCATCCTTCGAAGCGCGCATTTCCGGCGTGACGCGCTTTGGTCTTTTCGTCACAGTGCACGGCAGCGGTGCGACGGGACTGATCCCGTTTGCATCCTTGCCAGATGATTACTGGATGCATGACGAAGCCACGCAGACCCTGACCGGCCGGCGGACCAGAACGGTATACCATCTGGCGCAGGACATACGCGTCCGCCTCGTCGAAGCAAGCCCCGTGACCGGCGGCCTGATTTTCGCGCCGGACGGCGCTGTGCGCCAATCACGCGGCGCGGAAGGGCCTCGCCGCGAACAGGTGCCGCCCGCGCCTCCTCGCACGACAAACGCAAAAATCCGGCGGGGGAGACGCACATCCGAGCGCTGACTGCCGCGGCGCTTCTGCTGGTGGCCGGCTGCGCCTGCGCGCGCGCCATGGCGACCCCGAACGCGGGCGGTTTTGATCTACAACTCGCCGCCCGCGTATTCTCGTCGGCGCTCGCCTTCGCCGCCCCGCGCGTGCTGGATCCGGTGACGCCCGAAACGCTCACCTTGTGGGGCCTGCATGGCATCAGTGCGCTCGATCCGGCATTATCCGCCGACCTGATCGGCGGCAAGCTGCAGCTTGCGTTAAATGGCCATACCATCCTCACCCGCCCCGCGCCTTCGGCCGGCGATGCCTCCGGCTGGGGCCATGCCGCCGCCGAGGCTGAGGATGCCGCCTATCTTTCTTCCGCCACGCTGCGTGCCACCGGCACGCAAGGCCTGATCCAGGGATTTTTCGACGAGATGTTCAATCATCTCGACCCCTACTCACGCTACGAACCGCCAACCCCCGCCGAGGCCGAACGCACCAAACTCTCCGTTGATGCTGGCGCCGGCCTCGGCCTGATGCTGCGCGACCACGCCGTGGTGGTGGAGGATGTGGTGCCGGACGGCCCAGGCCAGCAGGCGGGCGTGCGCATCGGCGACCATATCATTTCGATCGACGGCCACCACGTGCGAACGCATCTCGACACGGCGCGCGATCTGCTGTCCGGCCCCGAGGGTTCGCAAATCACCGTGCGCGTGCGCGGGCTGGATGGGCAGGTGCGCGACATCCCTGTCATCCTTGCCTATGTGCCGCCCGAAACCGTGTTCTCCGAACGGGTGGACGATCTGCTGGTGATCAGGATCACCAGCTTCGTGAACAACACCGCCGAGCGGCTCAGCGCTGCGATCGAAGCGGGCTTGGCCGCCAAGCCGGCCCCGGATGCGGTGGTGGTGGATCTGCGCGGCAACCGTGGCGGCCTGCTGCGCCAGGCCGTGACCTCCGTCGCCCTGTTCGCCGATCACGGCGTGATCGCCAGCACCGCCGGGCGCGACCCTGAAGCTACCCATGATTGGCGCATCGAGGGCGGCGACCTGACGCACGGGCTGCCGGTGATCGTGCTCGTGGATGGAAGGTCCGCCAGTGCCGCTGAAATCATGGCCGCCGCCATCGCCGATCTCGGGCGCGGCGTGGTGGTGGGCAGTTCCACCCTGGGCAAGGGGCTGGTGCAGACCATCACCCGCCTGCCCGATGGCGGGGAATTGTTCGTCACCTGGAGCCGGGTGCTGGCGCCCAAGGGCTGGCCGATCCAGTCGCTTGGCGTGTTGCCGCAGGTGTGCACGAGCTTTGGCGACCCAAAGACCACGCAGGCGCTGGACGATCTGGCCGACGGCAAGCAGGACCTATCCGGGCCGCTGGCCGCCGCTCGCGCTGCCCGGCCGCCGCTGGCGGTGAGCCGCGCCCTGGAAATCCGCGCTGCCTGCCCGGCGAGCGAAGGGAGCGATGCGGATCTGGATGCCGCGGAATTTCTGATGAAGCACCCGGAAGCATATAAGGCGGCTCTGTTGCAGGGTGGGTAAGGAAGAAGCACTTCTGATCGGCCTGGCCTACGCACAAAAAACGCCACCAACCTCAATAATTACCTCACCAGCGCCAATGGCATCGTGGTCGGCTGTGGGGGAAGTGCCACGTTCAGCCATATCGTTTTCGAAAACAATGTGGTTCACGACGCGCCCGGCGGCAGCATCGCCACCTACTATGCCGATTATATCACCATCCGGCACCACACCACCTATCTGAACGCCTTCTGATCGCCCTACGGGAATAGCGGAATCAGCATCTGGGAGATGCGCGACACCGACCACAACACCGGATACACGAATTTCCTTCTCGACAATCTCAGCTACGGCAACCGCGAATACATTCCGTTCTACGCCACGGGCGTTATCACCGACACGCAAGACACGCCATCGCGGCACCGCGCGGGTCGGCTGGCAATTCATCCTGACGGCCGCAGCCTACAATCTTGTGCGCATCCCCAAGCTACTTGCGACCTGATCGACGCCCGGACTCCGTCCGAAGTTCGGAAAACACCCCCAAAACGGCTCAATGAAGGCTAACAAAGACCTTTCTAGCCGACCCAATACGCTCACGAACACCGGCAAGAAGAGCAAAGTCCTCGCTTTTTCCGCAGCCTGCTAGAGCGGCGTGCGATATGATTCGATCGGTTTCGTCGGACGCATCCCTCTCTAGCTCTTTGTTTTTGCGAGCATCTTTATCCGGCGGCTGATCGCACTTGCCCGGATCATGCTCTCAGGCGGGATGCGTCCGGCGAGACCGATCGAACGATATCGCATCCTGCTCTAAAACCCTGCCACACGACGCGGAATATAGGGCGCTTCGAGCTCGGTGATCTCCTCCGCCGTCAGCCTGATCGACATGGAAGCGATTGCATCCTCCAGGTGGCGCATTTTGCTCGCGCCGACGATGGGCGCAGTCACCCCCGGCTTGGCCAGCATCCATGCCATCGCCACCTGCGCCATGGGTACGCCCCGCGCGGCCGCCACGCGGCCAACCGCTTCGATGATGGCGCGTTCCGCCTCTTCCGCGCCCGTATAAAGTGTCTTGTTGAACTCATCGGTCTGCGCACGCCGCGTCGCGTCCTGCTCGCTCCAGGGCCGCGTCAGGCGGCCGCGCGCGAGCGGGCTCCACGGAATCACGCCCACGCCCTCCCCGATGCAAAGATCCATCATCTCGCGTTCCTCCTCGCGGTAGAGCAAGTTGAGGTGGTTCTGCATCGAGACGAACCGCGTCCATCCGTTCAATCTTGCAAGATACAGCGCCTTGCAGAATTGCCACGCGAACATCGAGGATGCCCCGATATAGCGCGCCTTGCCCGCCTTCACCACGTCGTGCAGCGCCTCCAGCGTCTCCTCGATCGGCGTTTCGGGATCGAAGCGATGGATCTGATAGAGATCGACATAGTCCATGCCCAGCCGCGCGAGGCTCGCGTCGATTTCCGCGAAAATCGCCTTGCGCGAGAGACCGCGCCCGTTCGGATGGGCGTGCATCGCCCCGTGCACCTTGGTCGCCACAACCAGGCTATCGCGTGGCGCCATATCCTTTAAAGCGCGCCCCAAAAACTCTTCGCTGGAGCCGGCGG
>Ga0116226_10000029_pt1 | contig 93539 bp, 77 predicted proteins | sample S1TSphfallax_FD_89692 | JGI IMG/M metagenome (GOLD analysis project Ga0116226, IMG submission 89692) | Host-associated microbial communities from peat moss isolated from Minnesota, USA - S1T2_Fa - Sphagnum fallax MG | ecosystem: Host-associated > Plants > Peat moss > Unclassified | place: USA... | reverse complement strand
GTAGGGAGGGAAGGCGCGCCTCAAAACTCAACGGGCCAAAACGGGTGTCAGTCTCGACGCGGATCGGGTCGTCGGCGGGGCAGTTCTGTCTGCGTCTGCTGGCATCCGGGGTCGGGTCGATCAGGATGGGATCGAAGCCGGCGGCGGCGAAGCGGGCCATCGTCCACCAATGCTCCGGATCGTTGCCGTCGACCCAGGCGGTCGATGACATGGCTTTGAGCGTGGCAAGGCCGCGCAGATGGGTCACGCGGGCCATGAACATCTCGTTCATAAGCGTATCCGGGTGCTCGGCGGCTTTCCGCAGGTCGGCGATCAGCCGGCGGATAATGCCGGTGAGTCCAAGATAGTTGAACGGCATGATGACAATGGCCGGGATCGCGGCATCCGGCCGGCGCAGCGTGGCGAGCCGCCTCAGCAATTCCGGCACGATGCTGCCGAAATGCGCCATGTTCCAGGGTAGCAGCACGGTCTTCCGCCCTGGCATGGCAGCTTCTTCCGCCGCCAGGATGTCGGCGGCCGGTGCGCTGATATAGCCCGCTGCCCAGTCACCGGCGCTGTAATCCGCCAGTTTCACCAGATCCAGTCCGCTGCAGAGGTTTTTGCGTGCCGCTTTCCTTGCGGTGACGCTCTGCAGGTCGGCGGTGACGCACGCGGCGGGCAGTTCCGTGGCCGGCAGAGCGGCGCCACCGATCGGCCTCGGGCGGCTGCTACGCGCCCCATAATGAAACAAATGTTCGGTAGCGGCAGGCAACACATGGCCGGATGCGAAGGGGTGATGGCTTGCAGTGAGCGGCGGGGCTGAGCCGGCTTCAGCCACCACGGCCGCGTTGCGCACCGATTTCAGAATGCGCGCGTCGCGCACGCTGCCAAAACGCAGATGACCGACCTCCTCCGGCGCATAGGTGGTGCGCCCGAGCTGGCGCCAGGCTGATGGCAGGCTTGCCGCATCGGAGAACATTTCCGGCAACGGGGCAAAGAAAAGCCGCTTGGCCATGTCCGGCGCCGCCGCGGCAAAGGCCAGCAGTTGCGATTCACCGCCCAGAAAGACCTGCGGCAGGGCTAGTTTGGCGAGGGGAAACAATGAAGCGGTGTGCCGGCGCAGCGGCCCGGGGCAGCTTAGCACCAAAGCCGGCGCATCCTGCCAGTCGCGCAAAACATCCAAGGCGGTTTCCTATCGCAGCGGCCGCACTATGAATGCCGCCTTCACCCTCGCAAAGTACACCGCCAGTGCCGCACGGAACATGATCGAAGGTCATATCGAATCGCTGTCACCCGACGGGGTGGTGCATGGGTGGGTGCGCGACACTAGCAGCCAGTCCCCTTGCCATGTGCAAGTGCTGCATGGCGGGCAAGTGTTGGCGGAGGCGATGGCGGCAATATTCCGCGTTGATCTGTTGCGCGCTGGCCATGGCCATGGGCATCATGGTTTTGCGGCGAGGCTTCGCCGCCCGCTGCCGCCCGGCCCGTGCGGGGTGGCGCTGCATTTGCCGGACCGCGGGCTTACGGCGCCTATGGGGCTCACGGTTCCCCCGCTCTTGGCAAGCCAGCCCGCTACTGTCGAGTCATTGCTTGCCTTCGCCCCGAGCTGGACGGTCGGTCATCTGCTGACCCATCCCGCTTGCCTGGACGCTGGCGGCAATTTCGCCCGCATGGGCACCCCGCGATTTGTTGACGCGATGTATCGTTTCGTGCTGGGCCGCTGGCCATCCAAGGCGGAGATGCGCTTGCACACCGATAATCTCGATCGCTGCCGACTGACCCCGGAGGAATTTCTGGTCGACATGCTGAATTCCGGCGAGCGGGCCGATCTCGGCCCCGATCTCATCCCGCCGTTCGACCCGATTTTTCCCTTTACCTTCGCGTAGCGGTCTGATGTTCATGGATCATGCGGTGAGCGCCGCCCGACTGGTCAACGAGCTGATGCTCGTCTCTGTTCTGGTGGCCGGCGAGGGTGCCGAGGCGTTCTCTGCGGCACTTGCCGAGGCCGGTGCCGCCGCCGAGGCCTTGTCCATGGCCGACCCCGGGTCTGGCTACGATCTGGCTGTGCTGCTGGGTGCCCCAGATCCGGATGCCGCACCGGACATGCACGCGTTTGTCCAGTCGCTCTCGGCAGCCAGCGAGCGGCTTCTGCTGGTGCCGCTGCCGCCGCCCGGCGAAGACCCCACCTTGGCCCCGCCCTCCCTGCCGGAGCTGACCCGCTGGTTCGAGATTTTCGCCGAGCTCGGCTACCAGCCCGTCGTCGATTTCGATGCGAGCTTCGTGGCTGCCGGCGCTTTCCTGGTGGATCGGGGTGCGACCGCCGCCGAGAGCGAGCTCGCCGCCTTCGCCGACCGCTTGCAGAGTGTGCCTTCGCAAGCGCCGGCCGCGTCGCCGCCGCTACCCGAGCCGGCATTGCGAGCCGAACTGGACTCGCTTCATGAGCGGCTGGCCGAGCACGAGGCGAGGGCCCTGGCCTTGTCTGAGGAGGTCGCTCGGCACGAGGCCGCCTTGCACGCCGCCGAATTGCGCAATGCCGGATGGGATGGTTTGCGCGACTGGGTGAACGCCGCCGTTCGCGATCCGGCCCGCGACACGGAAGCTGCCCTGCGCCATGACCTGCCTGTCCTGGCGCTGCTGCGAGGCTCGGATTTCCCGCCCATCGATTTTTCTTTGCCATCCCAGCCTACCCCGAAGGGATGGTTGCGACGATTGTTCAAACCAGCCGCCGCCGAAAAGGCGGGAGGTGCGGCCCCCCTTGTGCTGGAGGAGACGGCGCAAGTGCGCGCCTCCACATATTTCGATCCCGCTTGGTATATCGCATCCACGCCGGAGCTTTGCGGCGGCGCCTGCATAGACCCAGTGTTCCACTACGTCTTGGTGGGCGCGGCACGCGGCGCCGATCCCGGGCCTTGGTTCGATACCGCCGCTTATCGGGCGTCGCACCCCGAATCGGCGTCCAGCTCGCTGTCGCCGCTTGCCCATGCCATTCGCGCCGGGGCGCCAGAGATAGCCGCGTAAATTCTTTTCGAGGGCCGGTTGGTTGCATAATTAGTCTCGATATGGCAACAAATACCGTCATGCAGAATCGCGGTCTGCCAATCCTTCTGGGTGTGCTTCTAGGCGGCTGCGCTACGGTGCCCGACGATCTGCCGCAAGCTCCGCTGGTCCCCGTGTCACCCGCCGCCTACCGTGTGCAGGTTGGCGATGTCCTGGGGGTGCGCCTCTACTTGGCGCCCGAATTGAACGAGGATGTCACGGTTCGGGCGGACGGGCGGATCGGCACCACGCTGGCCCAGTCCGTTCCGGCGGCCGGCCGCCTGCCCGACGAGATTGCCACCGATCTGCGCCGCATCTATGGCGGGGAACTCAAGGCACCCGATCTGACGGTTGAAGTGAAAACGCCGTCCCCCGCGCGCGTGTTTGTCGCGGGCGAGGTGATGTTTCCGGGCGAGTTCGACTCTGTGGGGGCGCCACTGACCTTGCTGCAGGCGGTGGCAAAAGCCGGTGGCTTGCGCACGACTGGCGATCCATCCCATGTGTTCATCGTAAGGCACGGCGCCGGCGACGGCGCGGATGTGTTTGCGACCGCCTATCGCGCGGCCGCCACTGGTAAGGCCCCGTCAGCCGACGTGACGCTGGCGCCGTTTGATGTAGTGTATGTGCCGAAGAGCGACGTTTCCCAGGTTTATCTCTGGTTTAACCAGCATTTCCAGCAATTCGTTCCGGTGAGCTGGGGGTTTTCGTATAATGTCACGCCTTATGTGAATAACGCAAAGTAAGCCAGCATCCATCTTTCTGATAGAAACTATAAGACTTTGTTTCCGCCGCCGGCTGCACGATGCTGGTTATCGCCAATCCTGTTTCGCGCGTCATTTCTCGGGCACGTGCAGACTCACCGACACAGGGCAATGGTCCGAGAGGCGCTTCCGCCAATCGGCGCCGGCTTCATGAAAAATCTGCACCCGCAGGCTGTCCGGCACCAGCCAGAGGCGGGCCGCTCCACCCAGAAAAATATGATCGATGAAGGGTGCACCATTCCAGCACGGGTTCTCGTATCCGGCGGTGACCCGGGTGAGTGGCGACGCGGCTTCCAGCGCCTCTCCAAGCTCCTCCGGTTCGTCGAATACGCGGTTGAAATCGCCTAGCAGCAAGAACGAAACCCCTTCGGCCCGGCGGGCGGCAACCCATGCTGCGAGCGGCGCGATCTGCAGCGCCAGCAGACTGCATTGTGGACGCGCGATTTGGCGCAGTGGTTCGGTTTGGCAACCGGTTTTCAGATGCACGACCAAGGTTCGCAACGTTACGCCGCCAGGAAAGCCGAGTGTGACGTCGAGGCCGGCGCGCAATGGGAATTTTTCGAGCGGTTCCACATCGAGTGCCGCCAGATCGGGGTTCCTGGTGATCGAAATGGTTGATCGAACGGCGATCCCGACGCGCTGCACAACATTTTCGTCGATCGTCACGATTTTGTATTTGGCTGGTTCGAAAACGCGCTCTGCCGCTTCTGTGCCGTCCACTTCCTGGAAAGCCACGATATCCGAGGCAAGTTTTCGCGCGTAGCTGCGAAGCCGGGAAAAATCCTCCGACGACCGCGTTTGCACATCGTCGGGCAGAGCCGCCTCGGCGCGACTGCGCGTGGTGAGCCAGTTCAGGTTCCATGTGCTGATCTTGATGTCTTGCGCATGGCAGTGGAGTGCCGCGAAAGCCCATATCCATGGTGGCGCCGACCAGCTCAACTGACTCACAGCAGAAGCGGCTCGGGAATACGCGTTTCTTCCAGCGCAGTTGGCGTCAGCTCACGCGCCCCGCAGGCTTGCAGAAAATCGGCAATGGCTTCGTAGATGATCGGTTCTCGCGTGCGATCCGCTTTGTCGCCGATGGGCACGAAGATCACGGTTTCATAGCGCGCCCGCGTCAGCAGAACGCGATAGGTATTGATCTGGTTTGCGATCGCCTCGGCGCCGGACACACGAGTCCAGTTCTTGCCGCGAAAGCGGCGGGCGCGCCATGGCGTGCGGCCTAGCTCACGGATGAGATTGGCGTCCCAGCACAGGCCGCAATAATCGAGCTCGAGCCCCTGACAGGAAAACTCCGTTGCAACGACCTCCAGGCTGTTGGAGGCGCGTACATCATCCGGAAACCGATCGAGAAACCAGTGTGCTACCGCCATCGCATCCATGTGCGGCAATTCAGCGCCCAACCCCTCTGCCCGAAGCCGTTTGCCGCCGGAACTGGCAAGCAAACCGGCGCGGCGGTGCCCGCGTGAGGCGGAGTGCAACCAGGCCCGCATGGCAGGCAGAGATCGTGTCAGTCGATAGGGCAATGCGGTGCCGCCCACCCTCGCGATCTGCGCGGCGGTATCGATATCGCCTGCAAGCACATGGTCAACCCAGGCGCTTGCCTCGGCAAAGCGGACTTGCCGCATCGTTAGTTTCAGTTGCAGGTCTGCCGCCAGGTTGAGATTGGCCAAATGCCCCAAAAACTGGCGCGCGTCCGTGGCTGTCAAGATATCCGGTGCGGCATGAACGCGCCATCCGCTACAACCCCGTAACGCCTCGCCCCATTCGGCAAGACCTCCTTCGCCATCGTGAATTTCCTGGCCGCTGCCGATCAGGCAGATCATCGCCGCGAACCCGGTATGCCGTGCCATGATCTCCAGCAGATGCGCCGGTTCCGATCGGGTAAGCCGCACCGGCCGATCCCGGGTTTTGGAAATCGCGTGCGCCGCCGACCAGCAGCGCTGCGCCTCATCGATCACTATGATATCTTCCGCCGGGCTTTCCTCGGGCGCTGCCACATGATGGTCGCGAAAGCCGGGCAGGGCTTGGATGGCCCCCTGCATCTTTTGCCGCGCGGCTCGGCGATCGGCGCCATGGGCGATGGCATCGCGCGCCAATGCCTCACGCAGCACATGCACGAGCGTGGGATTGCCGGTCAGGAACGTGGCGCGCGCTTCTCCCTCCAGCCCGAACGCCGCATTCAATCCGCACAGCGTTTTGCCGGCGCCGGGAATCCCGGTGACGAACAGCACAAGCTTCTCTTCGTCATGACGGGCCTGCGCGATCGCGCCGAGAATATAGTTGGTCGTGACGGACAGATTTGCCGCGTCCGCCCGTGCCGCCTTGATGTCTGCTACGCCATGCCGTGCATAGAGCATGCAAGCCGCTTCAACGATTGTCGGCACCGGACGATAGGGCGCTTTGCACCATTCCGCTGGATGCAGCGCCTTTGCCGGCAAGGGCGCCCTCTGCGCCAGTTCGGCCAGCAATGTCGGCAGCGACGCCGCAGTCGCATCGATAACGTTCCACACGCCGAGCATCGGTAACTCTTGCGTGGCGGGCTGCGGTGTCGACGCATCCGTCGCTACCAGGATCGGCATGATCGGATGTGCGCGAGAACCTGCATGAAAATCCCGTAAATCGAGCGCGTAATCCTCTACCTGCTCGCGATCCGCCGGCGCAAAATGCCGCGCGTCGACTTTGAATTCCAGCACCAGGATGGCGCGCGGCGTCAGCACCACGGCATCCGCCCGCCTGCCCAGCCGCAGCAACGGATACTCCAGCAGCAGCCACCAGGCGGCCTGTTCCTGCGGTCCGGTGAGAGCGCCTCTTAACAGCGCGATGCTGCCCTCCCAGGCGCGTAGCTGCTGCACCTCATTGGTTCTGAAATGGCGTATCTGCGCCTCCGCCAGCACGCCCAAAATTGCGTCGCTTGGCGTCTCAAGGAATCGGGACACAGGGCCGGACCAAAATGACTGCACGCTCAATCCGATATCGCAATAAGATATCACCCCAGCACGATGGGCAACCAATACGCAACTGCGATGTTTTCCCCCGCTCAGGGAGCAAACCGGGGAGGTGGAGACATGGATGGCGCGGCGCACGCAAAGTTAGGCTCAGAACAGTCGGGGCCGCCGATCCAGACCGACATTCCCTTCCGGCTCGACCGCCTGCCCTGGAGCCGTTTCCACCTTCTGATCGTGGTCGCCCTGGGGATCACCTGGGTGCTGGACGGGCTTGAAGTCACCATCGTCGGCTCCATCGGGCCGATGCTGCAAAGCAAGCAAACGCTTGGCCTAACCCCGCAGCAGATCGGCACGATGGCCTCTGCCTATGTCGCCGGCGCGGTTGTCGGTGCCCTGTTTTTCGGCTGGCTGACCGACCGATTCGGCCGCCGCCTGGTGTTCAACATCACGCTTGGTCTTTACGTGGCCGGGGTGATGGCTTCAACCTGCGCCTGGGATTTCGTTTCGCTCGCCGTCTTCCGGGTGATCACCGGCCTTGGCATCGGCGGAGAATATGCCGCCATCAACTCCGCCATCGACGAGTTGATCCCCGCACGCCTGCGCGGACGGATCGATCTGCTGGTGAACGGCAGCTATTGGGGAGGGGCTGCACTCGGCGCCGGGGCCTCGCTGCTGTTGCTCGGCGGCAGCCTTGTATCGCCCGACCTTGGCTGGCGGATCGGCTTCGGAACCGGCGGCGTGCTGGGCCTTGGCGTGCTGGTGTTGCGACGCTGGGTGCCTGAGAGCCCGCGCTGGCTGGTGACGCATGGCCGCGTGGAAGAGGCCGAAACAACTGTCGCGGCCGTGGAACAGAAAGTCGCGAGCACCGATGGCGGAAAACCCCTCGGCACGGCCGATGGTAGGCTGACCGTGCACCCACGCAAAACATTCGGCTTCGGCATGATTTTCAGGGCGATGCTCGGGCGCTACCGCGGTCGTGCCTTCCTGGCATTTTCCCTGATGGCGGCGCAGGCTTTTTTGTTCAATGCAGTTTTCTTCACCTATGGGCTCGTGCTAACAAAAGCCTATCAGGTGCCGGATGCCCGGATTGGCATCTACGTGCTTCCGCTCGCCATCGGCAGTCTTTTGGGGCCGATCTGCCTTGGCCATCTGTTCGACAGCATTGGCCGCCGAAAAATGATCGCCGGCACCTACGTGCTCTCCGGCATCCTGATGGCCGCGACGGGCGCCGCCTTCTATGCCGGGGTGCTCGATGCGCGCACCCAAACCCTGTGCTGGGTTGCTATCTTCTTTGTGGCCTCCGCCGCCGCCAGCTCCGCCTATCTCACGGCCAGCGAGATTTTTCCGCTTGAGACGCGCGCGCTGGCCATCGCCCTGTTCTACGCGCTCGGCACGCTGGTGGGCGGTGTCGGCGCGCCCTATCTGTTCGGCCAGCTGATAGGCGCCGGCATAAAGCAGGTGGCCTGGGGCTACGGCGTGGCGGCGTTTCTGATGATTGCGGCCGGCGTGGTTGAAGCCTTTCTGGGCATTGATGCCGAGGGCAAATCATTGGAAAGTATCGCTGAACCGCTGTCGGGCTGAAGGGTTTTGGTATTTGAAGGAGAAAGCCGAGACCACTCGATCAGCTAGTACGGAGGGAACAAATTTTCGCCTGCCCCTTTCTATTGAACGCGCGTGGACCGGAGAAGTGCAAAGGCGCGCTCATCGCGATCGCTCCTTCCCGGCTCCGAGCGAAGTGTATCGCCAACGGAGCGGTATTCCAGAATCTCCCATCCGCAGCGCTCGAAGATGCGTCGCAGCCCAGCCTCCGTGAAGATCCAGAAATTCGTGGCGTCGTTGTTTGCTTCGTCGGGTTGGAGCAGATAAGCGGCGGGAATCGAGGCGATCGCCTGCCCGGTTGGGGTGAACCGCGCTATCCGCGTGCTGACGAGAACATGCTTTGCAACCCGGGCCAGGTGCTCCAGAACATAAAACGGATTTTTCAGGTGGTAGAGTATGCCAAGAAAGAACACGAGATTATAGCGCGCCTCAGGCAGGACGAAATAGGAGTCGAGGTCGATATCGTCGATCGCTACACGCGACTGTAGCTTATCCCGCACCTTGTTTGCGCCGCGCAGACCATTGAAATTGGTGGGCCCGTGGTCGACGATCCCGACTTTGTAACCGAGGCTTTCCAGAAAAAACGCTGTATCGCCATCGGCGGCACCGATATCGAGTATACCGCCGTCGCCGGCAAGCGATGCAAGTGTGTGCGTGGCGAGGAAGGGCGCGAGATGCGTGAAATTGGCCAGGGTGTCGTAAGGATACCAGGGAAAGGCTGGGTCGATCTCGGCCTTTTGTGCCTTGAGCCGTAAGCGAAACTCGTCCGCTGCCGCAGCCAATGGATGAGGCTCGGTTGCAGCGGGCTGTGTAAATCCCGTGGTGCGGCGCAGGAATGAAATCGCGCGTCGCTTGGTCGATCCGATCATTTGCTAGCTGACTTTCCTGTTTTCAGAGTTCAGTCAATTGTTCGCTGGTCAAGCACCATGCTCAAGGCCCGGTCTCGGCGCCGGAATAATGGCGATGCAAGCGCAATGCTTGGCCACGCAGGTTGCTTCGATGCCGCGGGTTACTTCGTGCAACTGCCACCACGCCAGAATGGTACGGGTTGGTAGATAAAAAGCGTTGTGCTGCGCCCCGCTGGTATCAGCACGCTCCGAAGGACCCCCCCGAAAGACGATAAAGCCGAGGAGGTGCCGTTCACGCAAGCGCGCCAGCCCGGTGCCATCGCTTCGGCAAGCACAAGCCGCCCCGCCCGTGGCGTGTTACAATCGACCGCGATCCGGGTGTTGCGGAAACTCTCAATTCCGCATTCTCCGTCCGACGCGGGGAGGGCTTCCCAGCTAGTTTGCTCAGGTTTCACTATGGACGCCTTAGGGTAGGCTCCATCGAACCGCCATAACTCGTAGCCCATGACGTCGGGCATGCGAACCCCGCCCTCTGCCTGCAAGTTGGCGCGCAATGACATCAGCCGACTGCCGAATGCCCCAAATGCGTCCGGCTGGCTTACGATATACGCGTTGAGCAGAACGTAACGCAAACCGATCCAGCGATAGGGGGCGGCGCTATAATTGGGAGCGCTGTCGCTGAAGGTCTTGATGTCACGCTGAAGGTTTTCCGCGCCGAAGACCCGTTCGTAGGAGCTGGGCTTTACCGGGTTATAGCCTTGCGTATTCGCCATTTCGTGCATTTCCATGCCTGGGCTGGCGAGGTTTCCGCCGATTGGCTCCGATCGCCAGAAGCCGCCCAGATAAGGGTCTGTGCCGTTCGCTGATGCCATGATCGCTTGCAATGGATCGTTTTGGCCGAGCAATTGTTCAGGTGCGCGATAGGCTTCCATGGGGCTGTCCTTGTCAACGGCGCCAGTGAACACCACGGCGCGGCCTGCCGTACAAAGATCCACCGCTGTACAGCCTGCAACAAGAACGGCTAAGGCCCCTCGGGTTCGCAGACGATGGCCGTCGCCGCGGGCATATATGGCTGCCAACCAAACCCCTAAGCCGAGTGCTGCCGCTAGCCCCGCGCGACTGGCTAGCTGCAACGCACTCCAAGCCAACTCGGCACCCTGCCCTTTAGACGCTGCAAAATGCACGAGCCTCGGCACCAGCAAGGCCGCAAGCACGCCTAGAGACGCGAGCAGTATTGCACCCAACCAGTCCACACCAACCGAGTTTCTTGCTCGGGCGGGCAGAACAATTGCCACCGCGGCCAAAAAATTCATCACAAATGTCGCGTCCGTGGGGCGTTTGAAAAAGGAAAAACCCGGGACATGCGTGAAAAGGAACGGAAAGACTGGGCCATTCAGCCCAAGGCTGAACAGCGCCCATCCTGCCAGCATAAGCAGGGCCGTACGCCCTGCTAGCGTCAGGAACCTGAATCGGTAAACCGCCAATAGCAGCGCCGCCATAGGAGCGATACCGGTGTAAAGATACGCTTCGGTTATATCGATGGGGGCCCAGTATGTGCCGCCGGCTGTGAACGGCTGATACAATCCGGGCAATACCGAGGCCAGGACACTGAACGGTGGCATCGATGATCCCGCGGCGCTCGACAAAGTGAGGGACGCTCGGGTGGAAAAGGCGATTGTCTCACGGATGGCGGCAAGTTGTGGTAATGCCGCCAGCAGCGCTACGCATCCGCACGCAGCCAGCCAGCTTGCGGCGCGGGCCGGCCGCGGCGATTTTATGATGTACGGAATGGCCAGGATCGCCACAGTCAACAGTCCTAGCGCCGCTACCTGATTGGGATTGATGAGAAGCGCAAAGATCGAGAGCGCAACAAGTGGCGCGCGAAGGGCACCTGGGCGGGAGCACAAATAATGCACGGCAAGCAGCAGGACCGGCAGCAAACTGTAGGAGACGATTTCATTCACGTGCTGTAGGCGGCCAGTCGCGCTGCCGCCGAACATGAACAGCACTGCGCCAAGCAGCCCAAAGGCGGCGCCGCTGCCGTTCCCTTCGCCATAGCAAAGCAGTGCGAGGCTGCCTGCGTACGCGCAGCAAAGCGTTGTTAAGTCGAACGCGTATTGATCGAAGCTCCGTCCGCAAATCAGCCCGACCAGAACATGCGGGGTAAAGATCATCCCTTGTGGATCGCCAAATACCGGTAGCCCTGCATAGACAAGCGGGTTCCACCAGGGCGCATCGCCGCGCAGCAGTGACCGCACCACAAAGAGTACCTGCGGAAACGCAAAATCTGAGCTGTCAAAAGGAATGTAACGTCGGCCCAGGAGGAACTCGGCATTTGCGAGAAGGAAGATGACCAGAAGGACGATCGAAGGCCAGTCGGGCAAAAGACCGAGAGTTTTTTTTAAAGAAAAAAGAACCAAAGCGACTCTCACCATCCTGCAATGGCTTATGGCTATAAGGGCAATGGCCAGAGAACAACAGGCTTTCCGTTCTTTCCCGAAAGGAAAGTGAGGCCTTGCTTCTAGAGCATTTTCCGATCGCGTCGGGTCAGTGCAATCGTTCGGAAAATGCTCTAGCTCCTTGTTTTGGCAAGCATCTTTATCCGACGGGTAACCCCGTTCGGTCGGATGATGCTCAAGCTCTTTGTTTTGGCGAGCATCTTTATCCGACGGCCCCGTGCGGTCGGATGATGCTCTAGCACGGTTAACGATTGATTCTGGTGGAAGACATCCGACCCCGCTTGGGGCCCGTTGGTAGGCGGTCGCGCTAAACCCGATGAACCGTGTAGGCGTGCGCCAGGGCCGCTTCGATCTCCGATGCGTGGGCGGGATCGCGCGCCTCGACCATCACCTCCAGCTCCGCGGACTGGACGCTTGGCGAGGCGAATAGCCGCTGGTGGCTTACTTCGATGATGTTGCCGCCGGACACACCGATCTTCGTCGCGATATCCGCGAGCACGCCCGGCCTATCGGGAATCTCCATACGCAGCCGCAGCAGCCGCCCGTCACGCAGCAAACCGCGCAGCAGCACATTGGCCATGATCCGCACATCGATATTGCCACCGCATACCGGCAATCCCACCCGTTTGCCGACAAACCGCTCCTTATGTGCGAGTAGCCCCGCCAGCGCTGCGGCGCCTGCACCCTCCGCCACCACCTTGGCGCCCTCTGCCAGCATCGCGATCGCATCCTCGATCAGCCGCTCCGGTGCCACCAGCACCTCGCGCACATGGGCCGCAATCACCTTGCGCGTTTCCAGGCCGATATCGCGCACCGCGATGCCCTCGGCGATCGTCGATCCGCCAATTTCATGCGCCGGCGCGCCCATGCGCTGCGCCAGGGCGGAATAGGCGGCCACCTGCACGCCGATCACTTCGGTGCGCGGTGAAACCCCCGATGCCGCCACCGCGCACCCCGAAATCAGCCCGCCGCCACCGATCGGCACGAGCAGCACATCCAGGAATGGTGCATCCTGCAGCATCTCCAGGGCTAGCGTGCCCTGGCCGGCCATCACCGCGTAATCGTCGTATGGGCTGATGAACACCAAGCCCTCATCCCGCGCCAGATGCGACGCATGCGCCGCCGCTTCCACCAGCGTCTCGCCATGCAGCACCACGCGCGCGCCCCAGGCTGCCGTGCCGCTGACCTTGGCGAGCGGCGTATAAAGCGGCATCACAATGGTGGAGGCCACGTCAAGCAGGCTGGCATGCCGTGCCACGCCCTGCGCGTGGTTGCCGGCCGACATCGCCACCACCCCGCGCCGCCGCTGATCTTCGCTCAGCAGCGCTAGCCGGTTGGCGGCACCTCGCTCTTTGAACGAGCCCACTGCCTGCAAATTATCGAGTTTCAGGAAAATCTCGGCCCCGGTCTGCCGCGATAGTACCGAAGAGGGCACGGTGGGCGTGCGCAATACCGCGCCGCGGATGCGATCAGCCGCCGCCTGCACATCCGAAAAGCTCAGCTGCGTCAATAGAAAATTCCATCGAAGAGCGTTCTTTTCTGAAGAAAAGAACCAAAAGACCTTTATGTCTCCGTGGGTGCTACGTTACCGGCCATGGCCGGTAACGTTCCGCTGGCGCAAGAACAAGAGTCTTTAGATTTTTGTCTCCAGACAAGAACAAAATACTTAGATAAACTGGATATTCAGTATTTCATAGCTCCGGTCGCCGCCCGGTGCCGGCACCGAAATGGTGTCGCCCTTTTTCTTGCCGATCAACGACTTGGCCAAGGGCGAAGAAACCGACAGCCGCTTTGCCTTGATGTCGGCCTCATAGACGCCGACGATCTGGTAGGTCGACTCTTTCTCCGTCTCTTCATCGAGCAGGCTGACATGGGCGCCGAACTTGATGCTATCGCCGGATAATGCCGAAGGGTCGATCACCTCGGCGGCACCGACCACCTCCTCAAGCTCCTGAATACGGCCCTCGATAAAACTCTGGCGTTCCCGCGCGGCGTGATACTCGGCGTTTTCGGAAAGATCGCCATGGCTGCGGGCTTCCGCGATGGCCAAGATGATGGCTGGCCGCTCAACACTCTTGAGAGTCCGCAGCTCGTCCTCCAGACGCTGCAAACCCTGGGCGGTCATCGGAAATTTCTGCAAAGGGCCGAATCCTCAAAACTCACAGGGTCCGGCGCGCGATCACGCCGGCGTGGGGGTTGCGACAAACGAACGCCCTGGCAGTGCCTGGGCCGAGGCCTGCCATGAACGGGGAACACAGCTTACGGCAGCCGACAAACTACGCAAGACAGCCGGCACCGTGGCACGCAGCCGCCTGGCGCGCGCGCCCTAGAACGATCCGCCAAAGTATGACTGCAGCGGCGCCACTTCAAGGGTACCGGCACGCAAGGCCCCTATGGCGTGGGCGGCGGCCCGCGCGCCCGCCATGGTCGTGTAGTGCGGCACACCATGGGTTAGCGCCATCCGGCGGATGTCGAAACTGTCCGCCGTGGATTGCGCGCCTTGGGACGTATTCACCACCATCTGGATATCGCCCGACCGGATGGCGTCCACGCAATGCGGCCGCCCCTCCAGCACCTTATTTACGACCGTCACCTCAAGCCCGGCCTCGCGTAAGCGCGTTGCCGTGCCTTTGGTCGCCATGATCCGGAAGCCCATATCGGTCAGTCGCCGGGCTAGAGCCGGCACCCCCGCCTTGTCACCATCCCTCACACTGAGGAACACGGTGCCGGCCTCCGGCAGCACCACGCCCGCGCCGAGCTGAGCCTTGGCGAAGGCGCGCTCGAAACTATGGTCGAGCCCCATGACCTCGCCCGTCGACTTCATCTCGGGGCCCAAAATTGTATCGACGCCAGGGAAGCGCGCGAACGGGAACACAGCCTCCTTCACGGCCACATGCGGCGCTATGGCCGTATCATCCAGCCGGAAATCGGCCAGCCTGGCACCCGCCATCACCAGCGCCCCGATTTTCGCGACCGCCACCCCTGTCGCTTTGGCCACGAATGGCACCGTGCGGCTCGCCCGTGGGTTCACTTCCAGCACATAAACCTGCCCGTCCTTGATCGCATACTGCACGTTCATCAGCCCGATCACGTTCAGCGCGCGCGCCACCGCTTCGGTCTCGTCCTTCAATTCCGAAATCATCGATGGCGACAGCGAGTAGGGCGGCAGCGAGCACGCGCTATCCCCGGAATGGATCCCCGCCTCCTCGATATGCTCCATCACGCCGGCGACATACACGGTGTGCCCATCGGCGATGCAATCCACATCCACTTCGATCGCGTCGTTCAGATACCTGTCGATCAGCACTGGATTGCTGCCGGACACCTTTACGGCTTCGCGCATATACCGGTGCAGTTGCGCCCGATCGAAGACGATTTCCATCGCGCGGCCGCCCAGCACGTAGCTGGGCCGTATCACCACGGGGTATCCGATGCGCTCGGCGATCATCTCCGCCTCGTCCGGCGCGCGGGCAATCCCGTTTTCCGGTTGCCGCAGGCCGACCTTTTGCAAAAGTGCCTGGAAGCGCTCACGATCCTCCGCGATGTCGATCGCATCTGCGCTCGTGCCCAGAACAGGAATGCCTGCCGCGGGCAGCGCCTGGCTCAATTTGAGCGGTGTCTGCCCGCCATATTGCACGATGCAGCCTAGCACCTCGCCGCGCTCCTGCTCGCGGCGCACCAGCGCGATCACATCCTCCGCCGTCAGTGGCTCGAAATAGAGGCGGTCGGACGTGTCGTAATCCGTGCTCACCGTTTCCGGATTGCAATTCACCATGATGGTCTCGAACCCTGCCTCGCGCAGCGCATAGGCCGCGTGCACGCAGCAATAATCGAATTCGATGCCTTGGCCGATCCGGTTCGGGCCGCCGCCCAGGATCACCACCTTGCGCCGGTCGGTGGGATCGGCCTCGCATGACGGTTCGCCAAACCCGCCTTCATAGGTGGAATACATATAGGGCGTGGCTGAGGCGAACTCTGCGGCACAGGTGTCGATGCGTTTATACACGGGGTGCACCGCCAGCCGGGTTCGGGCCGCCGTCACATCCGGCTCGCGGATGCGTGCCAGTTGTGCCAGGCGCTTATCCGAGAAGCCGAGCGCTTTCAGCCGGCGGAAGGCGCCTGCCTCGCGCGGCAATCCTTCTGCCGCCACCTGGCGCTCGTGGGCAACGATCTTTTCCAGTTCACGCAGGAACCACAAATCGAATTTGCACGCGGCATGAATGTCCTCGACCGTCAGCCCATCGCGCAACGCCTGCGCCGCCATCAGGATACGGTCCGGCTTTGGAGCGGAGAGGGCCGCCTTGTAGGCGTCGCGCCCGCCATCGCCCGGCGCCTCCACCTCGTCGAGGCCGGACAAGCCGGTCTCCATGCTGCGCAGTCCTTTTTGCAGCGCCTCGGCAAAACTCCTGCCAATCGCCATCGCCTCGCCCACCGACTTCATGCTCGTGGAGAGCAGCGCCGGCGTTCCCGGGAATTTTTCGAAGGTGAAGCGGGGGATTTTCACGACCACATAGTCGATCGTGGGTTCAAAGCTCGCCGGGGTGGTGCGGGTGATATCGTTGGTCAGCTCATCTAGCGTGTAGCCCACAGCCAGTTTCGCGGCGATTTTCGCGATGGGAAAGCCGGTGGCCTTGGAGGCCAGCGCCGAACTGCGCGAGACCCGCGGATTCATCTCGATGACCAGCATGCGGCCATCGTCGGGGTTCACCGCGAATTGCACATTCGATCCGCCGGTATCCACGCCGATTTTCCGCAGGCAGGCGATGGAGGCATCGCGCATCCGCTGATATTCGCGATCCGTGAGTGTGAGGGCAGGGGCGACCGTGATCGAATCGCCCGTATGGATTCCCATCGGGTCCACATTCTCGATCGCGCAGACAATGATGCAGTTATCGGCGCTATCGCGCACCACCTCCATCTCGTATTCTTTCCAGCCGAGCACGGATTCCTCGATGAGTACTTCGGTGGTCGGCGATGCCGCAAGGCCGCTGGCCGAGATGCTCTCGAATTCCTCGCGATTATAGGCGATGCCGCCGCCGGTGCCGCCCAGGGTAAAACTGGGCCGGATGACCGCCGGCAGCCCGATTTTGGCTAATGCGTCCTGCGCCTCATCCAGCGTATGCGCGATAAAACTCTTTGGGCTTTCGATGCCGATTTCCGACATCGCATCGCGGAATTTCAGCCGATCCTCCGCCCGGTCGATCACCTCGGCTCGCGCCCCGATAAGTTCCACGCCATATTTTTTGAGGATCCCACGTTTTTCGAGTTCCATTGCCGTATTCAGCGCGGTTTGTCCGCCCATGGTCGGCAGCAGCGCATCGGGTTTTTCCCGTGCGATGATTTTTTCCACCATGTCAGGCGTGATGGGTTCCACATAGGTGGCATCGGCGAGGCCCGGATCAGTCATGATGGTGGCCGGATTGGAATTCACCAGCACCACGCGAAACCCTTCCGCGCGGAGCGCTTTGCAGGCCTGGGCCCCGGAATAGTCGAATTCGCAGGCCTGGCCGATCACGATGGGGCCGGCGCCGATGATGAGAATGGTGTGGAGGTCGGTGCGTTTGGGCATGGGTCGGGCCAATCGATGCAAAAATCAAGGCAAGGCCTTCTTTTCTGGAGAAAAGAAGCAAAAGACTATTATGGTTTTTGTCCGGACGTGGGAGGCGTTGGCCGTTCCGAGTGGAGCGGGCCAGGAGATAAGTGTCTTTCGAGCTTTTTTTACGGCAGAAAGCCTTTCCTCACGCCAACTCAAGCCTGCGCCCAATGCGGTCAAGCCGGTCTTCCGTTCGGTCGGCCCGAGCGGCCAAGCTTGCATATTGGCTAGCCTGTGAGGCAGCCAGATTGGCTATCCCAATCTCCACTGCGCTCACGCGCAATTTAAGATCGCGTATGTCGAGTTTTATCTCTGCGATATCACCGCGAATCGCGCGAAGATGCTCCAGATTGACGTTGTCGCTCATGGTGCCCGCCTAACCGATACGCGCATCCTAGCACACTTCCCCACCCATCACCGCCACGAACCTCCCAAACAGATGCGCGCTGTCGCTAGGCCCTGGGCTCGCTTCCGGGTGGTACTGCACCGAGAACGCCCTACGGCTCGCGCAAAAAATGCCCTCATTGCTGTTGTCGAACAGGCTTGTATGGGTCACCACCACACCCTCGGGCAGCGATGTCTCCTCGACCGCAAAGCCATGGTTTTGGCTGGTGATTTCCACCCGACCCGTGGCTAATTCCTTTACGGGCTGGTTTGCGCCGCGATGCCCGCGCTCCAGCTTGTAAGTGCGCCCGCCTAGCGCCAGAGCCAGCAACTGGTGCCCCAAACAAATCCCGAAAACCGGCACGTCGGCCGCCAGCACGCCCTGGATCGCCGGCACCGCATAAACCCCGGTTGCCGCCGGATCGCCAGGGCCGTTGCTCAGAAAAACGCCGTCGGGCCGGTGCCGCAAAATGTCCTCGGCCGTGGTCTCTGCCGGCACCACCGTCACCCTGCACCCGGCGGCTGCCAGCGAGCGCAGAATGTTGCGTTTGGCCCCATAATCCACGGCCACCACGTGGTGCCGCGGTGAAATCTGCCGACCAAACCCGCCCGGCCAGGCCCACACGCTCTCGTCCCAGGCAAAAACCTGCCGGCAGCTGACGTCGCGCGCCAGGTCCATCCCTTCCAGCCCCGGCCAGGCCTGGGCTGCCGCCTGCAGTGCCGCCAAATCGAACCGCACATCCGGCGGGAAACACAGCACTCCGTTCGGCGGGCCGCCATCGCGTATGCGCATGGTCAGCGCCCGCGTATCCAGGCCAGAAACCCCCGTGACTCCCTGCGAGCGCAACCAGGCATCGAGCCCCGAGCTGGCGCGCCAGTTAGAGGCCTCTGTTACGTCCTGCTTGATCACCAGCCCGCGCGCGGCGATCGTAGCTGCCTCGAGATCCTGCGCGTTGGCGCCCACATTGCCGATATGCGGAAAGGTAAAAACGATCACCTGCCCGGCATAGGAGGGATCGGTCAGCGTCTCCTGATAGCCGGTCATGCCGGTATTAAAACAGAGTTCCGCGGGTGCGCCGCCCGCCGTGCCGGTATGCGCGCCGAACCCGCGCCCCCAGAACACCGATCCATCCGCGAGCACCAGCGCCGCCGTCGCCCCGGGCGGCGGGGCACCTGCATCCGCCACAGATGCCTGCGGCAGCTCTGTCATCGGTACGCCTGCCGCGTTGCTCAGGCTTGCCCAATGTTTGGCCGGGATCGCCCGCGCCTGCCGCCATTTGCGTATCGCCTCGGCGCCCACGCCCGTCAGGCGTGAGACCGCTTCCGCGCCACCCAGGCGCTCCAGGATGTCATCGACGGTTAGGGCCATGTCAGAGATTTAAGCGCCGAACTTACCACCTGCAAGACATAGGAGCACATCTGGTAAAAAACTTCCCACCATTCAAAGGATGGGCGTCGCGTCCATCGCGGCAGCCAGAGCCTCGACTAGCGTAGCCACCCGCGCGACCATGTTCTGCCTTACATTCACTTCGTGGCAGACCACACCGAAATGGTTCAGCCCCGCCGCGCAGCTGATTTGAATGTGGGAAAAATAGGTCCAGTAATAGGGCATAACCTCGATCACGCTCACGCCCTCCGCCAGGTAGGCGACGTTCGTCAGGTTCGCCCCATGCGCAGATAGGATTACCCGAGCGCCCGCCAGCTTGCCCACCTGGTCCGGCACGCTTATCCCGCCCTCGCCGAAATCGACTGTTTCAAAGCCCCGCTCCCGCAGGAAGGCCGTAAAATCCGGTGTCTCCTCGATGCAGCCGCCGACGCGGCCGGATTGGGATGAGCGCCGCGTGATGTAAATCAGCCGATTGCCCCGCTCGGCGCGCAGCCCGGTGCGCTTGCGCAGCCAGCGCACCCCTGCCGCGGTAACGGGCTCGTAGATCAGTATCGGGTCTTCCACCCGCACCCCGTCGGTGATCGGTCGTACGAGGCGGTGCCCGAAGGTGAGCTGAATAAAGTCCCGCTGGAACCGCCGCTCCAGGCATTGGGCTGGCAGCCCGATGCACGTGTCCGCGCGATCCGCGAAATGGCGCAGAAGGGGCAGCAGGCAGATGGAAAAATGGTAGTAGTTATGGTCGGCGTGTGTCCCGCCCAGCACCACCAGGTTCTTGTGCAGGGGGGCATTGCCCCACCCGAGCAACAGCGCATCTCGGTGCAGCCGCCACAGCGTCTGCGCGCAATGCGTTTCCAGTTCGCTGAACAGCGACATCATCGCCCAGTCATCCAGGGCATCGGTGTTCAACTTGATCGGCGCACCGTCCCGATCCAGTGCCAGGAGGCAGCGGTTTTGCAGCAGATAGGTGCCACGCAGCCGCCCCGCATGGCGGAATTTGGTCAGCCGGAACTGCGAGAAAATCCGGTTGGTGAACGCCTCGTCCGCATCGAAGAGCCGCACCCGCGAAAGGTCGGTATCCGGCGGCACCGGCGTGCACCGCTCCCCTTCGAAGAGCGGGTGTTGGTAGAAAGCTACCGGTTTTGGGTAGATTTCGGGCAGGATGCGGGTGATGGTGTCAGACGTTACAGCGTTCATGCGGGCTTAGCGTAAGGGCGCCACGTTAAAAGAATGTGTGATGCCGAAACGTTCGCCCCACTGTCGCGTGTGCCGGGCCCGGCTATCGGAGGTCGGGCGCCACCCTTATATAAGGGGCCCGGGTGCCCGCGCCCTGAAACCCTGTTCGAGGTGCTGATGCCCACCCGCGTCGAAATCGACCATCGCCAGCATCAGCGGGCCATCCGCCACCCCGAGAAAGCCGCCCGGCCAGATAACCCCATCCAGCGCAAGCCCGACTGGATACGCGTGCGCGCCCCGGGCAGCACCATGTTCCAGCAGACGCGTGACCTGATGCGTGAGAACCGCCTCGTCACGGTATGCGAGGAGGCGGCCTGCCCTAATATAGGCGAGTGCTGGTCCCAGCGCCACGCGACCATGATGATTTTGGGGGATACCTGCACCCGAGCCTGCAGTTTCTGCAACGTCCGCACCGGCCTGCCGGAGGCCGCTGATGCCGGCGAGCCGGCCCGCGTCGCCGACGCTGTCTCCAAGCTCGGCCTGCGCCATGTGGTGATCACGTCCGTCGACCGTGACGACCTGGAGGATGGCGGCGCCGGCCACTTTGCCGCCGTTATCACCGCCATACGGGGCACTTCGCCGGGCACCACCATCGAGGTGCTCACCCCCGATTTTTTGCGCAAGCCGGGCGCCATGGAGCGGGTGGTGGAGGCCCGACCCGACGTGCTCAATCATAATCTGGAAACCGTGCCTCGCCTCTATCCGGCCATCCGCCCGGGCGCACGCTATTATCAGTCGCTGCGCCTTCTCGATCAGGCGAAGCGGCATGACCCGTCGATCTTCACCAAATCCGGCATGATGGTGGGGCTCGGCGAGCAGCGTGCCGAAATTTTTCAGGTGATGGATGATCTGCGCATCGCCGATGTCGATTTCCTGACGCTCGGCCAGTATCTCCAACCCACCGTAAAGCATGCCGCCATCGACCGCTTCGTGCCGCCCGACGAATTTGCCGATTACGCGGCCATTGCGCGTGGCAAGGGGTTTCTGATGGTTTCGGCAACACCGCTTACCCGCAGCTCGTATCACGCCGATGCGGATTTCGCGCAATTGCGCGATGTGCGCGCCGCGCGCCTCACGCGGGCGGTCTGAGCGTCGCATGCCCACCTATGCGGACCGCAAGCTGGTTGGCTACCGGCCCGACCAGCTTTTTGATCTTGTCGCGGACGTCGCTAGCTATCCCGAATTCCTCCCCTGGTGCGTCGGCGCCCGCATTCGCAGCCAGACCGAGCACGAGTTGGTGGCCGACCTCACCATCGGCTTCGGCCCATTCCGCGAGAGTTTTACATCCCGTGTTTCGCTCGAACGCCCCGACCGCATACGCGTGAGATACGAAAACGGTCCATTTCGGTATCTTAATAACCAATGGGTTTTCATCCCGGACCCGAACGGCGTTCAGGTCGATTTTTGGGTGGATTTCGAATTCCGCAGCAAGCTTTTGCAGCGGGCCATTGGTGTTGTGTTCAACGAGGCAGTCCGCCGCATGGTGGGTGCGTTTCTGAAACGCGCGGGCGATGTTTATGGGCCGCCGATGGGCGCTAGGGTGAGAGTGTAGATGTTCTTTTCTTCCGGAAAGAACACGCTTTCCCGATCGCACTTCCTACTTTTCGTGACAGAGCCCTACGAAGCGTAAAACTTCATGGTGCCGCGCTGGGCATCACCCCCGCGAGGCATCATAACGTGGTCCGACAAGGAGGCTCCATGCGCCGCTTTCTGCCAGCTTTACCGATGATGATGATTGGCGCCGCTGCGATCGCACAGCAGCCGCCGCCTTCCGCGCCTTACGAAGCGGCACCCAATGCCCAAGGCGCCCCGCCGCCCATGGAGGCGCCTCCGCCGCCGCAACAAGGCCGGCGCGCGTCCTTGCGTGAGCGTTTCGAGGCCGCCAATACCACGAACGATGGCAAGCTAACGCTCGATCAGGCCCAGGCCGCGCGCATGATGAACATCGCAAGGAACTTTTCCGCGATTGATGCAGACCACAAGGGCTACATCACCTTTCAGGACCTGCGAACCTGGGTCGCCGCCCAGCGCGCCGCCCGGATGGGCCAGCAGGCCCCCGGGGGCCAGATGGCGCCGCCGCAGGAGGCCCCGCCGGAAGGTGGCCCGCCGCCGCAATAACGCGGAACACGTTCGTTTGCGCAGACAATCTTGATGCCAAGCTCGGGAGGAAGACCCATGCGCCGCCTATTCAGCCTGCCCGCTCTGCTGCTTCTGACATCAGCCGCACTGGCTCAGCAAATGCTGCCTCCGCCCTCTGGCCCAGGGACCGCGCCCCCTATTGACGGGAGTGGTCCGCCTACCGACGGCAGTGGTCCGCCCCCGCCGGATGCAGCAGGAGCCCCGCCGCCGTCGGAAGGCGGCGGTCCGCCGCCGGGCAATGATGCGCATCCGCCGGGTGCAGGCCCGCGCACGCCTTTCCTGGAGCGCTTCGAGGCTGCCAACACCACGCATGACGGCAAACTTACGCTGGAGCAGGCGCGCGCCGGCCATCTGATCGGCATCGCCAAGTTCTTTTCCCAGATCGACAGCGACCACAAAGGCTACGTGACGATACAGGATGTCCATGCCTGGATGATTGCCATGCATGCTGCCCGAACGGGTCGGGCGCCCCAGCAATAGCAAGCGTCTTCTTTACCTTGTTCCAGCTGCCGAGATGAATGACTCATGGCGGAAGCCCCGCTCCGGCCCTCCCTACAAGCAGGAGAGAGAAGAGACCGGCAGTGTCGGACGGGGCACTACCGGGCCCGAAGCTTCGAGTGCCGATACCCATAGGCGGCATATACGGCGGCGCCCAGCATCAGCCAGATCGCCAGCCTTACCCAGGTTGATCCGGCGAGTGAAAACATCAAAGCAATGCACGCCGCGACCGCGGCCAGCGGCGTGAACGGCATAAACGGTGTTTTGAAAGCGCGATGCGCGTTTGGCATGGTTCGCCGCAGCACCAGCACGCCGATCGAAACCACGGCGAAGGCAAGCAGCGTGCCGATCGAAACCAGGTCGCCCAAAAGATCGAGCGGGAAAAGCCCGGCAAACAGCGCCGCCCCCACGCCGGTTACAATGCTTCCCACATACGGCGTGCAATGTTTCGGATGGATACGGGCAAAGGCCGGCGGCAGCAGCCCATCCCGGCCCATCGCATAAAAAATCCTGACCTGGCCGAGCAATGTCACGAGCAGCACCGACACCAGGCCGAATACGGCAACAATGCTCACGCACCAGCGTGCCCAGGCCAATTGCGGCCCCTGCGCGCGCATCGCCTCGGCGATCGGATCGGCAACGTTCAGTGTGCGGTAATCCGCGATACCCGTCATAACCATCGCGACACCCACATACAGCGCCACGCACACCGCAAGCGAGAGCATCAGCGCCAGCGGTATCGTGCGCTGCGGGTTTTTTGTCTCCTGCCCGAGCGTCGAAATCGAATCGAAGCCGACATAGGCAAAAAACAGGATGCCTGCTGCCCGCATCACGCCGGAAATCCCGAAACTGCCGCTGACGCCGGTATTTTTGGGGATGAACGGCACCCAGTTATACACATGGATGTAAGGCGCCGCCCCGACAATCACCGCAAGAATGGCCAGCACTTTCAGCCCAACCACGATATCATTCACCTGCGCCGAAAGCCGTGTACCGCGCATAATCAGATAGGCGGTGAACACGGTGATCAGCACCGCCGGCAGATCGATCAGCTTGCCGCTCGAAACGACATGCCCGTCCACCACCGCCAGCGGCGCCCCGGTGATCGCCTCGGGTAAATTTATGCCAAAACTGTGGAGCGTGGACGTGGCATAGCCCGACCACCCGATCGCCACCAACGACCCCGACATCAGGTATTCGAGCAACAGGCACCAGCCGATCAGCCAGGCCACGCCCTCGCCCATCGTTGCATAGGCGTAGGAATACGCGCTGCCCGCCACCGGAACCAGGCTCGCAAATTCCGCGTAGCACAGCGCGGCCAGCAAGCACGCGAAACTCGCCAGCACGAACGATAGCGCCACCGCCGGCCCGGCATGCAGCGCCGCCTCCGGCCCTGTTTGCACAAACAGCGATACACCCACCGCCGAGCCCACGCCGAAGCCGACAAGGTTGCGCAAACCCAACGTACGTTTCAGGTGCCCGCCGGCATGCGGATCTTCATCCGCCGAGGACTCCGCGAGCATGGCTTCGACCGGTTTCAAACCGAATATGCCTGGGGTGCCGTGCTTCAGGGTGGATATGTGATTGTCCAAAACGGGAACTCTCCGAGTGAAGCGCTTCTTTTTTGAAAAAAAGGAAGCAAAAAACGTTTGGTCTACCGGCGCTTCCATTTTGTCGGCCATGGCCGGTATCTATCCGCTGGCGTTAGGAACAAGCCCCTTATGGTTCTTGCCGGACGGGCCTGTGCTTTTTCTTCAGAAAGGAATAGTCTTTCTCAACCAAACGCCCCCACGCGATGCGTGACCGCCGTGCCAATCTCGCGCAACAGGCCGAACAACTCACCCAGCGGCCGCAAAATCGTATCGTGCTCCCGCCGATACGATACCGCCGCCCGAGGGCCGCGCGGTTCGGCATAATCTCGCTCAGCCGAGGGATCGGGCGCCGCCGGAAACACATCCGCGAGAATGACCAGTGCCCCAGGCACGTCAAGGCGCAACAACCGAGCCGCCAAGGCCTCGCGCGTGGTGCCGTGCCGCGGCGAAAACTCGGGGATCGCCGTGGAAAGCAGCCAGATCCGCCCGATCACCGCAATGCGCAGCGCATGCAACAGCATTTCGCTCGTCGCCATTTTGGGGGCCGCCGGCCACGCCTCCCGCAGCCGGACATGATCGGCCTGGATGCGTCGGAACATCGCCTGCGCCGGCGCCCACATATCCAGCTGCTCCAGCGCGCGGGCCACCTCCGCCAACCCCCTGGCCCGCCCTGGCCGCCGCGCATGCGCCGCCCGGTCGAGCCACGACCCTGGATCGAGCATCGCGATCACCGCGCGCAACACATCCAAATCCGAATGCCGCAGCGCATGCTGGGCGAAATCCATCGCCCGTCGGAAGCGCGGGCTCTGCTCCAGCATATCGGCAAACTGCTCGGGGCTGCGTGCCGCCGCCACGCCAACCCCCTGCAGCGTATTCGCGCACCACCCAAGTTGCTGCAAAATGGCGTTATTCGGAATCGCCCGCAGCTCCCGCGGATGCCGTATCACCGCCGGGCCACCAGAATCCGATTGCCGAGCCGAGGGACGCGATCCCGTGGGATCGAGCAGGGCCGGCCCAAACGCCCCCAACAGCGACGCATAGCCCGGATCTTCCACCAGCCCTTGCATGGAGATTCCGATGCCGGTGAAAAAATCGGCGGCGAAATCAGGCTCCTCATAAATGGGGTCGGTCGATTTCGGCACATCCGCGAAGGCGTGCTTGGCGATGCGTGCGACGGTAGCCAAGGCCAGTTCCCGGCTGCCGAACAACAGATAGCCGTCGCCGCCCTGAAACGCGCTCTCCTCACGCGAAAAAATCTTGGCGCTGGAAAATGCCTGCCGCGCCACGCTGGGCGACAAATACCGCAAGCGGTCGAGCAGCGATCCGGGATGCGCCCCCCGCCCGATGCTCTCGCCATGCGTATCGAACAGCACCAATTCGACGTCGGTCAACTCGTAGCGTATCATGAGGTCCGCCACTTTCAGCCGCAACCGCTCGATCAGATAACTTGCCGCGAGTTGCCCCACATACCGGCCCGAATCGGAATAGCCGAATTGCAGGGCGAGCCGGCCCACCCCTCGAAGATACGCGCGGTAATGCGGGCTCCGCAGCGCCTCCTCCAGGATGCGCGCGCCGTGTTGCAGGGCCTCCGCCGTCTCGAAAAGCGGGCTGATCTCGATGTTCCGCTCCACCCCGAATAGCCGCGCGAGCCAGAGCGCGCAGAGCAGCGTGTAGCCGCTCTCGGTTTCGGCGATCAGGAACCGCACTGGCGCAGAGGCATCGATATGCTTGGTGATTTGCGTCACCGTCATCAGCAGCCGTGTGGCCGAAGCCTGCTCCGCGAGAATCGCCCCGAAATCCACGGGGATCGCGTGCACTTTTTCCAGCGCGGTATTGATAGAGGACAGTAATGACCGCCGCCGCTCCCGATCTTCCGGGGCGCTGTCGAGCCCGAGGCGCAGGCGCACCGCGTTATGCACCTGGGTCGAATTCAGCCTGACATGCGTATGGGCCAGCGACAGCCCGTGCGCTGCCAACCCGGCCCGCGCCACCGCATAGCTCATTCGGCTCTCTTCATCTTCCCCTTGCATGGCCGCGGCGAAGAGCGGCGCAAGCGGCGCCGTGGAGATCATCGCCGCCTCATGGCCATGCACCAGCGCATGGGCAAACGCCTCTGTCTGCTCCGCATCGGCCTTGGTGGGGCAGGCGGCAATCTGCCCCTCCACGGCAGCCAAAGCCCGATCTAGCCGCGCCACCAGATCCGCACTGCCTGGCAAGGGTGCCACCTGATCCCGCAGCCGGGCAAACTGGTAGGCCTTCATGGTCAGGCGCAGGCGCAACGTATCCCACCAGCCGATATCGGTGCGGCCATCGGTGTCGTATCCCACCCAGCTCGCGAGCGTAATGGGCTTCGGCTCGATCACGCTCCAGCGGTCTGGCCAGCACGCGCGCGCGGCTACCAGCAGCGCCCGGGTGAAGGCATCAAGCGCATCCCGCCCGTGGTTGATCGCCGCCCGCGCCGCCGCAAACTCTTCTTCCAGGGTTATTTTTGCTGGCCGGTGCGATACGAAGCAGCATTCGGGCGGGCGGCCGCTCGCCGCCTCCGCCAGGGCGGCGAAAACCGGGCCAGGCAGCGCAAAGGTGGGATGCGCGGTGAAGACCGCCGAAAACCGCGTGCGCTCGACGGACTCACGAAAGGTTTTGAGCGGTACCGGGCTGTCCTGCGGATCAGGCCGCGCCGCGCGTATTGCCAGCGCCGCGAACTCCTTCTGCGACTCTTCCGGGTCGACGCCGCCGACATAATTGGCGAGCTTCGTCGCCCGATCCGCGAAAGCCTCATCGCGCAAATGCCGGATGAGGGCCACGATTCGGGCCGGGGTCAGCTCCCCCTCATCCATCAGCCGGGTGATGGCGAGCGCCACCGCCAGCACCGGATTGCCGAACGGATCCTCCTCCGCCCTGGCGCGTGCCTTCTCGGTGAGCGTCAGCAGCTCATCTGTTACATCCACCTCGGCAAAGACGTCGTTCGACATAGGAAACCTCTAGCACCCGGCGTGCCAGGGCGGGAGCTTTTCGGGTGCGTTCAAGTCCGGCAAGGCCTATCTTTACCGCGACGAAGCTCCAACCGAAGATGCGCCAATGAGCTTGTCTTCCGCCGCTCGTCTGGAGCGCCTTGCCGAAACCTTGCCACGACACTATCCGGGCCCCGGTGGAGCCTGCGCAGTGCTCCGCAATGGCGAGGCGCTAATACGCCACGCTTGGGGTTGGGCCAACGCGGAACGGCGCATTCCGTTTACGCCGCGCACCCTGTTCCGCATGTGCTCGATCACCAAGCAGTTCACCTGCGCGCTGGTGCTGGATGCCGTTCCCGAACCATCGGACCTGGATGGTTGGTTGCGCGAGCGCATGCCCTTTATGGTGGGCGCACAGCCGTGCGCGCTGCACTTGTGCCACAACCAGTCTGGCTTGCGCGACTACTGGGCTGTCGCCATGCTGCAGGGCGCGCCCGTCGAATCGCCGTTCGGCGACGCCGAGGCGGCACGGTTGATCGGAGCCACACGGTCGCTGCAATTCGCGCCCGGAACGCGCTACAGCTATTGTAACCAGAATTTCCGTCTTCTTTCGGATGCGCTGCAGGAGGCCACGGGGCGCAGTTTTGCCGAGTTGCTGCGCACACGCATTTTTGAACCCATCGGCATGGAAAGTGCTGCGGTCACCGCCGATACACGGGCAATGCCCGACGGCACCGAGGGTTATGAGGGCACAAAAGAGTCCGGCTTCCGTGCTGCCGAAAACCGGATCATCTGGACCGGCGACGCCGGCCTTGGCGCCACACTGGACGACATGATTGCCTGGGAACGCCATATCGATGCGACCCGGGATGACCCGCACGCTTTGTATGGTCGGCTCTCGGCGCCGGTGACCTTTGCGGATGGCGCGCCTGCGTCGTACGGGTTTGGCCTGAGCCGCCGGATCGAGCTGGGCCGTGCTGTCACCGGCCATGGCGGCGCGCTACGCGGCTGGCGCAGCCATCGACTCTATGTGCCCGCCGAGCGGCTGTCCGTTGTTGTCCTGTTCAACCATCTGTCGGACGCCCACGAAGCGGCGGTCGACTTGCTGGCAGCGGCGCTCGGCGAGGATCGGCCCCGGCCGGCGACGGGGGCGCCACCCGCCTGGCTCGGCGCCTATCTGGAACCGCAAACGGGGCTCGCGACACGTATCGATGCGACGCCTAACGGACGCATCCGGTTGCGCTACGGCCACGCCGCCGAAACGCTGGATATCTCGGCCGACGGTTCCGCCCATAATGACAATACGCGGCTACGTCTGGTGGCGGCCCAGCTGCATATGGACCGTGCGGCCGAAAACCATAGCTCTGTCCTCACACCTCTCGAACCGGCTGGCGCGCAGGACGTCACGGGTAAATACCTGTGTAACGAACTGGCGGCCGAACTCGAAATCGTCGACGCCGGCGGGGCGCTTTACGGTGCTTTCTCCGGCTTCCTCGGCCAAGGTCGGATGGAATTGCTCGATCCGATCGGTCAGGACGTCTGGGCGCTGCCGTGTCCGCGCGCGCTGGACCACACGCCGCCTGGCGATTGGACGATCAGGTTCGAACGCGACGGCGCTGGCACTGTGACAGGTGCTGAAGCTGGTTGCTGGCTGGCGCGGGGCTTAAAATACCAGGTGAAGCAAGACCTTCTTTTCTGAAGGAAAGAAGCCAATGACTTTTGTATCTTGGCCGTTGCAACCGGCAAGGGAAGCTATCGCCGGAGCGTGAAAGCATTACTCGCTGAGTGGGGCAATTTCAAAAAATTGTAGAGCAAAACTCACGCTCTGTGCACGAATGGTCGCCCGGTCGCCGGGAAAGATGGAGCTGCGCGCGATGCAGTCTTTGCCGCGCACCGCAAACCCGAACCAGACAAGCCCTACCGGCTTCTCCCCACTTCCGCCTCCCGGCCCGGCGATGCCGGTGACTGAGACGGCCATGTCGGCATGCGAACCTCGCAGAGCGCCCTCGGCCATTGCCCGCGCGACCGGCTCGCTCACCGCGCCATGTTCGGCGATCAGGGCCGCGGGAACGCCCAACAGCTCGGTTTTTGCTTCGTTCGAGTATGTCACGAAACCGCGCTCGAACACATCGGAGGATCCGGCGATGTGCGTCAGTGCCGCGGCAACCAGCCCGCCGGTGCAGCTTTCCGCCGTGGCGAGCCTCAGGCCTCTGGCGCGGCATTGCGCCAGAACTTGCTCGGCCAGCTCCAATGTTTCCGGCCGCAACATCACGATGGCTCCAACGCGCCGGCATCCAGCGCCGCACAGAACGCGGTAAAATCATTTTCCGTCTGGTCGGCATATGCCACGGCAAACCCGGTGATCGCCTGGTCGAAACTGTCGCCATCGCCGCCATCGCGGTCGGACATATATCCTGCCAGAAGTGCGGCATCCCCAGCGCGCCCATGGGCGCGCGCCAAGGTTCGCCCGCATAGGGAAGCCGCGAAGGGCAGCATATCGGCTTCCAGCGCCGCACCGATATCGGCCAGGCGCGAATCCTTGAGCCGCCGCACGTAAAACTGCCGCCCATCGATCGGTGCCGCGGTCCACCCCAGAAAAACATCGCTCTGTGCCTGCAAACGCCGCTGCCCTGTCACGACCCGCTCGCCTTGGCATGCGGGTTTTGGCGCCCCCGTATAGGGAGCCAGAACGCTCTCCTGCGCCTCCTTCGCCTGCAGCAGCAGCGGCGACCGATCGGCCGAGGCAAACAGCCCGATCGCGCAGAGCGTGCCCACCGACCCGATCCCCACCACCTTCATCGCCCGATCCGCAAGCCGATACCGCCCCACCAGATCGGCATATTGCGGCTGCAAAGTTGCCGGATAGGCGGTAAACGCCGCATCGATCGTGGCGGAAAATTCCGGCATGTGCCGCGTATTGCCGCCATCCTTGATGGTGAGCGCTTCTTCATCGACCAGATTATAGTGTGCCTCGCTCGCATCGAGGGCCGTGCGAAGCCGCCTCTCCAGCCGACGCCGCAATTTATGCGCGTCGATCGCCGCAATCGCCGTGCGCATATCGATCGTGCTATGCCATGCCTCCAGCGGCGGCAGCCCCGAAAGCCGTTCCATGTGCCGACGGTAATGGCGGACGCAGCGCAATGCCAGGCTGCGGCAGGCATGATCGGAAAAGCCGTTCTCCCGCCCGCTCACCACAAAGCTTGCCGCCAGGCGTTTCACATCCCACTCAAACGGCCCAGGAAACGTTTCGTCGAAATCATTCGCATCGAATACCGGATTGCCTTCCGGCGAGGCATAACTGCCGAAATTCGCCAGATGCGCATCGCCACAGAGCTGTACCATCAATCCGGTGTGTGGCAGCAGGGACAGATCCGATGCCATCACCGCCGCCGATCCGCGCAGGAATGCGAAGGCGGAAGCCCGCATCCGCTGGTAGCGCAGCGGTAGCAGCCCCTGTATGCGGCTGGCACCTTGCGCCCTTAAAATCTCGATCGGGTTTTTGCGATCCGGCGGCGGATCCCAGGCGGCATGAAAGCTGCGTGGCATGTGTCGCCTTGCGGCAGCGCCGGCCTCCCGGCGTTCAGCTTCGGTTTGCATGGGACAAGTAAGCAGCAATCTACGCCGGCGCGCTAGGCGAGCGGCACCGTGGCCTGCACGCCCAGCAGAACCAGCGCTGCGAGGCCACCCGCCAGAACATCGTCCGCCATGATGCCCCAGGCGCCGCCTTGCCTGTCTGCCCAGCCCACAGGCCCCGGTTTCCAGACATCGAACACCCTGAATAATGCAAAAGCCAGCGCCACCCCCATCCAGCCGATCCGGTGAAGCGCTAGCAGCGCCAGCATCTGCCCGGCGATCTCGTCGATCACCACCCAGCCAGGGTCGGCATCGGCTTCCATACCGGGCAGTGCCGCGCGGATCGCCACATATCCTGCGATGATTGCAAAAGTGGCCCCGCCCGCGAGCAGCAGCGGGGAGACGTGAAGCAGCAACACACCAATGCCGAGACCCACCAACGACCCCACCGACCCTGGCGCCCAAGGAAAAACTCCGCTCCCTCCACCACACGCCACCCAAAAAGCCAAAGTTTTTTGCTTCTTTTTTTCAAAAAAGAAGTGCTTGCTTTCTCTTTCCTTCGACTGCGACGGCGATCTTTTATTCATGAAGTCGCGCATCGTACACCGTTTCGTTCTCTAGCACCCGCTGCACGTAATTGCGTGTTTCCGCGAACGGAATGGCTTCGATCCAGTCTGTCATCGCACCGGCGTCAGGCTTGTCCGCATCGAGCCATTGCTGCACGCGGTGCGGCCCTGCGTCGTAGGCTGCCACGGCCAACGGGATTTCGCCAAAGCGTTTGATCAGCCCGGCAAGATACAAGGTTCCCAAACGCATGTTCACGTTCGGATCGTCCAGCGGCCCTGCCGCGACATGATCTGCCCGTGCCAATTCGACCGCAGTTTGCGGCATCACCTGCATCAGCCCGTGCGCCCCGGCGGTGCTGATGATTTTTGGATCGAAACTGCTTTCCTGTCGCATGATCGCCAGCACCAGCGCCGGCTGCACCGGCCCCGCTGGCGGCTGCACCGCCACTGGCCAGCCGCTTTGCGGCAGCACGTTGCCATCGCGCCCGGCCAGCCTTGCCGCGAGCACCGCCAAATTGGGCAATCCATCCCGCAAGGCGGTTTGCGCTACCAGCGTGCGCTGTGCCAGGCTCGCCGGGCGTTGGATCAGCTGCCCGAAAAAATCCGCGGCCCGACGCAGATCCTGCCAGCCCACCAGGATGGCTGCCGCCCTGAACAGCTCCGACCCGGTGAGCACTGCCGCCTCCGTCGCTGGTACCGCCGGATCGTGCAGCGCCGTGATGCGCGCTTGTAGGGCCGTATCGGTTTCGCCGCTCTCCCGCGCGGCCTTCTGTCCGTAATACGTGAGCGGCCATGAAGCTGCCGCGGCCAGCGCGGCCTTCGCCGCCGCAGCATTGGCGGCTGCCTGTGCCAGCCAGTAATTTGCCCGGGCCTGGCTGATCGCGGCGTGGGAACGCGCTGCCAGCGTTACAAAATGCGAGCGCGCCAGCGCGGTATCGTGCAGCCCGCGCAGGGCGATCCAGCCGGCCAGAAAATCCGCCTCCTGCGACTGGTCCGCCGGCAGCGCATGATCGTCGGCTACCGCATAGGCCGCCTGTGCCTGATGATCCGCCAGCAGGGCGCGCGCCAGCATGTCGCGTTCGGCCCAGAAGGCCTGGCGCTTCTCCGCCGCGACCTGCGATTCCGCCGCGCCGGAAGCGGCCTGCCAGAGCGCCGCGGCGGCACTCAGCGCATGGGTGCGCCTGAGATATCGCGCTTCCGCCAGAAGTAGCGCGGGGTCGGCGCGGAGATTTTCGGGAACCGCGGCCAGAAAGGAGAGGGCATCGGCATCCTCATGTCGGAGCGCCAGGCGCGCCTCGCCCAGATGCGCATAGGCAGGGTCCAGGCGACTGAGCTGCCTTTGCGCGGCCGTCGCATTGGATGCCTCCAGACGATCGAACCGCCGGCGCTGGTCCGCCTCCGTCGGCAGATTTGCCCAGCGCGCGAGAAACGCGGCCTCGTACTCGGGCTGGTCGAGCCCTGCCACCCACGCTTGCCGGGCCGCGGCGGCGGCCCGCACCTTGTCGCCGCCGAACGCGTAGGCCTCGGCGCAGCGCAGGAGCGCGCGGCCGGATGGCGGTGCATGCGCCAGGCAAAGTTTTTCGACGACCGCCTCATCCGGCTCGTTCGCCAGCGCCTCGCCATAACGCTGTTCCAGCACCGGCTGGTCTGGCCATCCGGGGTTGGACTGGATGAAGCCGAGCAGCTCCTGTGCGCCGGCCTGATCGGGCATCAGCAGACGAATGAAGGTCACGAGTTTTTGGCCGAGTGGGTCGCCGGCCAGGCGTTGGGCCGCTGGCCAGTCGTGTGCCCGGAGCGCTTGCAGCATCGGCGAAATGTGTTGCGGCTGCGCGAGGGATGGCGCGGCGAGCAGGCATACAAGCAGCGGGAGGCGTCGCATGCCCTTACTTAAGCCACGCCCCGCGGGAGCGCGCTACTCGCACTCATCCAGCTTTGCCTCTATCCGTCGGTCCGGCACCAGCCAGAGCAATGCCACGCCCGCGTAGACGATGTCGGCCATCCAGGTTGCCACAAATGACAGCCCGACGCCCGCCAGATAGAGCAGCGGCGCCACCCGCCCTTTCAGGTCTGGCCCGATGGCCTGCCGAAGCGCGGAGCGAGCGCCCTGCGCGCGGATGATCGTGCCTTGCATGATGAACCAGGCGACTGCCGTCATCAGCAGCGTTGCGCCGTAGACTGCCGTCGGCAGCGCAGCGCGCGAATGTTCCCCCACCCAGCCGGTGGCGAACGGGATCAGCGACAGCCAGAACAGCAGATGCAGGTTGCTCCAGAGAATGCCACCGGTGACCTGCGGCACCAGCTGGAAGAAGTGATGGTGATTGTTCCAATAGATGGCGACATAGATGAAACTGAGCACGTAGCTGAGAAAAGTGGGCGCAACGGACAGCAGCGCCGACAGAGTGGTCGTCTGCGGCGCATGCAGATCAAGCACCATGATGGTGATGATCACCGCGATCACCCCATCCGAAAAGGCGGTCAACCGATCTCGTTCCAACTCTGCCCCGCAAGCTATCGCGCCGCGGCGACGATGGCACAAAACCCAGCCATGCCAAGCCTCTGCACCACCCGGCCTTGCGGCGCCCGCCCGCGCTACCTAGGTTGCGCTGCTCCATCGCCCTGACAGAGAGTTCTATCCCATGTTCAAGGGGTCCATCGTCGCCCTGATCACCCCCATGCACGCCGATGGCAGCCTGGATGAGGCGGGTTATGCGCGCCTGGTGGAGTGGCAGATCGCCCAGGGCACGCAGGGGTTGGTGCCGGTTGGCACCACGGGCGAAAGCCCGACCCTGACCCATGCCGAGCACCAACGCGCCATCGAGATCGCGGTGGAGGCTGCGGCCCGCCGCGTGCCGGTGATCGCCGGCGCAGGATCCAACAGCACGGCCGAGGCCGTTTCGCTCGCCATCCATGCCAAGCGGCGCGGGGCCGATGCCATCATGGCCGTCACACCCTATTACAACAAACCCACGCAGGAGGGGCTGTACCTCCATTACATGGCCATCGCCGAAGCCGCCGACTTGCCGTTGATCATCTACAACATTCCTTCGCGTAGTGTGATCGACATGCAGCCGGAAACCATGGCGCGCCTGGCCCGGCACCCCAATATCGTGGGCGTTAAGGACGCGACGGCCAACTTGGCGCGCCCGCTGCACACACGCCGCGCCTGCGGGCCCGATTTTATACAGCTTTCCGGCGAGGACCACACGGTGCTGCCCTTCCTAGCCGCCGGCGGCCATGGCTGCATCTCCGTCACCGCCAATATCGCACCGCAACGCTGCGCCGAGTTGCACAAGGCTTGGTCCGAGGGCCGGATGGTCGACGCCATCGCCATCCAGGACCGGCTTCTGCCTGTGCACGACGCCATGTTCTGCGAATCCAACCCCGTGCCCGTGAAATACGCGGCGAGCCTGCTGGGCCTCACACACGAACATTGCCGCCTGCCACTTGCCCCGATTTCCGAAGCCGCCCGCACGCGTGTGCAAGTCGCGATGGCCGAGGCCGGCCTGCTGTGAGCTGACTTCCATTGGCAGAAAAAAAAACCAAGGCCGGCCTGATCAGCCACGGACTGGCGGCCCAGAACCGGAAGGCACGGTACGACTACACGATCAAGGAGACCGTGGAGGCCGGCCTCGTGTTGCGCGGCCCGGAAGTGAAATCTCTGCGGCACGGCCGCGCCACCATCACCGAAGCCTGGGCCGGCGAACGCGATGGCGAGCTTTTTTTGTTCGGCTGCTATATCCCCGAATACCAGGCCGGGGTTCTCTCCCGCTTCGACACCAAGGCGCCGCGCAAATTGCTGCTGCACAAGAAGCAGGTTGGCAATCTGATCGCCCAGACCACCCGAAACGGCTACACGCTAGTACCGTTGGATATACATTTTAACGAAAAAGGTGTCGCCAAGGTGACGCTCGGGGTAGGGCAGGGGCGTAACAAGGCGGATAAGCGGCATGCGATCGCGGACCGGGATTGGAAGCGGGACAAGGCGCGGCTTTTGCGGGGAGATAAGGCGTAGAAAGAATCTTCTTTTCTGAAGAACAGAAGAAAAAGACTTTTGTTCCTGCGCTGGTCGGCGAACGAGCAATCACCATCACGCCGCCCTATCTTGCAATCGAGTTCCCTTATGCCCGATCAAATCGCTTATAAAATATTCACCATCCGCGAGTTCGAAGCCCTCAAGCGGGACGGCCACTTCACCGGCTCGCCTGCCGACACTGCGGACGGCTTCATCCACCTCTCAAGCGCGGCCCAGGTGGAAGGCACGCTGGCCCGCCACTATCAGGGGCAAAGAGACATTATCCTGGCGGCCATCGATCTCGCGTCCTTTGGCGCCGCGCTGCGTTGGGAGGTGTCGCGCGGTGGGCAGGCATTTCCGCATCTCTACGGCACGCTGCCGCTGGCGGCGGTGATGGCCGCGTGCCCGGTGGAACGCGCCGCTGACGGCACGCTCAAACTACCGGGGTGACTGTCTCCATTCCGGCGCTTGCGTTTCCTGCTTCAGCCGGAGGCGACGAAAATCGAGCGCGCCGAAAATATCCTCCAGATCCAACCCGCCGCCCTCGCGCAACGGCAACGAAAACGATGCTTCCTCCGCAAAACGTGCCCTCACCGGATCGGCGCCCGCCAGATAAGCCTGCTCCCACCAGGCGAGAATCCGAGGTTTTGCCTCCGCCAGCGTAGCGCTTGTCACCAGCTTGTCGGATTTGTCGCGGTTCACGCTTTGCGCCACCGGCAACAAATTCCACAAATCGTTGCAGGGCCATGCCGCCCAAGGCAGGCAATGGTCGATATGCGGCATGTCTTCGGCCAGCGTACGCCCGGACCAGATGCATCGGATCACCTGGCCAGCCGCGCGTTTCTGCCTGACGAGATCGCGCACAAACCCGGTGTCGCGCTCCGGTTCGATCCAGCTGAGCGCCTCGATCGCATCGCCCGCGGACCTGCTATCGGCGCGCCTGGCCGCATAACCGCGCATCATGCGCGCCCATTCGGCCACCAGCATCGGCTCGATCCAGGCCGACATGCGGCGCATCACATTCCAAACTGCCAGCGTTACCCGCAACGAACCGAGGCGCCACACCAAATCCTGATCGATCGCCAGTGTAACGCCCCTTGTGGGTGCCCTGCCGTAGCGAGCTTCGAACACCGGCACATCGTTCGCGTAGGTCAGATGCCGCGCCGGCATGTTGGCGATCAAACGTGCGGCTTTCGCCAACTCGCGGCGCAACGCATCGGCCTGATCCGCGGCGAACAGCGCGCCCGGGCGCAGTTCGTTTACTGCAATGCCGGCCAGCCTGGTGTAATCTTCGAAGGCGACCGTAATCGCACCCACCGGCATTTGCGGCCAGGATTTTGCAGCGAGTGGCATCAACATCCGTATCCAGTAGAGCGCCACCAGCCCCAGTGGTAGTTCGACATGGTCGCCGCAATCCCGCGCCGCGTTTGCCGAACAATCAGCGATGCGCGCAATGCAGCGCAGCAGCGCCAGCTTGTAGGTGGAGGATTTCTCCTGGCGCAGGATCACGCCGCGCAGCAGCGGCAGCGCCCCCGCGCCATCATCCGGCATATCCAAAATCACCGTTTGCCAGCTGACATCGGGCCGGCCGCCGAGATCGTCCTGCCGTTCCGTCGCGACCCGCAAGGCAAGGCCCACCTCCAGACCCAGCCGCTCCACCTCATGCGCATCCACCGGCCACATCGGCCGGTCCTCCGGCGCCGGGCCATGCCGCAAGGTCAACACCAGCCGCCCGCCTGGCTTCAAAAACATCGCCAGCTTGCGCATCGCCCGCGCGCGCTCCTCCGGCCGCAGATGCATCAAAACGCCGCTGAGCCAGACGAGATCGAAACAAAGACCCAGCCTGTGAACATGGAATAGCGCCGGCAGCGCATCGTTCACCCAGCGGATGCGGGGAGACTCATGCAGCCGCGCCGCCTCCGCCCGCATCCCCTCCGCCGGCTCCGCCGCAATTACATCCCAACCGCGCCGCGCAAACCACGCCGCATCCCGCCCGCTGCCTGCCCCCACATCCAGCACCAGCCCCGGCGATCCCGGCAGAAACGGCAAGGCGCCTTTGTGGATTTCCTCAAACCCATAGGCTTCGAATGCCGGACAAAACTCCCGAAAGCCGTGGTGATAGGGCGTTATGGTATCCCGGTTCATGACAGCATCATCGAGGGATTTGAGGCGACCACGTGCCTACTGCTCGGTCGTCACGTAGGCATGCGTCCGAAACCACTGCCTCAACGCGGCCTCATCCATCTGTCCCGCCGCCAACGCCAGCGTCACCCGCACGCACTCCGTATCTTCGGCAGTCACTTCGTAGCCTTGGTCGAGCAAGAATAGCAGCGCGACCACAAATCCGGTGCGCTTGTTGCCATCCACAAACCCATGGTTCCGCACGAGCCCGAATGCGTAAGCCGCAGCCAGGTCGGCTGCATCTGGTGACCCATATGCAGCCAGGTTCTGTGCACGGGCTAGCGCCGACTTCATGAGTGCGATGTCTCGTAGTCCGGGCGCCCCGCCGTGCTCGGCAATCTGCGCATCATGGATGGCGAGCACCACCGCCTCGCTCACCCACCGCCACGCCTTGCCCGTCACTTAGCCAGTTCTTTGAGAACGTTCCTCCGTTCCCGCATCACCTGCCGCGCCAAGCCCATCTGCCGTTCAAAATCCGGGTCGTAAGGCGTGATCCGATACCCATCCGGTGCGTCGGTCAGAAACAGAACATCGCCCTTGTCGATCTTCAGACGGGCAAGCACCTCCTTCGGCAAAACCACCCCGGTGGAGCTTCCAACCGTGGTTACTTTGAGCTTAACCATAGTCAACTCGCCATAATTATAATATTCATTATAACATGGGTTGAGTGTGAAACCAGCCCTCATCGTCATGGTAGGGTCAGGCGAGACCAACCAGTTCAGTTCGTTAAAGCACCTTGCGATCCCGTATCCCGCCGACGCGACCGAGAAAGGATCTCATGATTTATCATTGAACAAGGGTATGCGGACCATCGCCATGAAGAACGGCAAGACGATGCTATCTACCGGGTCGAACATTTACGCTCCGAACCCCGTGCCTAGAACGCCCTAAATCAAAAACCCCACGATCCGTTCGGCCTCTCTAACGATCGGCTCGGCCAATGCGTTCGCTTTCGCAGCACCCGCGCGCAGCATGCCCGCCACGTGCGCTTCGTCCGCCAGAAGCCGGCGTGTCTGCTCGGCGATCGGCGCCAGCTTGGCCACCGTCACTTCGGCTAGCGATTCCTTGAATGGGCCGAAGCCGCCGCCGCCGAATCGTCCTAGTACTGAAGCCACGCTGCTCCCCTCCAGGGCCGCGAAAATACCTACCAGGTTGCGAACCTCCGGCCGGCCCTCGAAACCGCTTACATCCTCAGGCAATGGCAAAGGATCCGTCTTTGCCTTGCGGATTTTGAGCGCAATCGTGTCGGCATCATCGGTCAGATTGATGCGGCTCTGATCCGAGGGATCGCTTTTCGACATTTTTTTGGCGCCATCGCGCAAACTCATCACGCGCGCGCCCTCGGCCAAAATCAGTGGTTCTATGCGCGGGAAAAAGTCCACCCCGTAATCGTGGTTGAATTTTTCCGCGATGTCGTTCGCCAGCTCCAGATGCTGGCGCTGGTCGTCGCCCACCGGCACCCGCGTCGCATGGTAGGTGTGGATGTCGGCTGCCATCAGATTGGGATACACATACAATCCCACCGAGGCCGCCTCGCGATCCTTGCCCGCCTTGTCCTTGAACTGTGTCATCCGGTTCAGCCAGCCGAGCCGGGCCACGCAATTGAAAATCCACGCCAGCCGCGCATGCGCGCTGACGGCACTCTGCGCAAACAAAACACTTCGCGCAGGATCTATCCCGCAGGCCAGCAGCGTCGCCGCCATTTCCAAGATTTGGCCCCGCAGCCGCGACGGTTCCTGAAATACGGTGATCGCGTGCAGATCCACCACGCAGAACAAACACTCGTGCGTATCTTGCAACGCCACCCAGTTGCGGATGGCGCCCAGGTAGTTGCCGAGGGTGGGAATGCCCGAAGGCTGGATGCCGGAAAGAACGCGCTGCATGGCGACGTCCTGCCGCCGGGCGCGGCTATTGGCAAGGGAGAAAGGCCAGGGGCTCTGCCCCTGGACCGCGCTGGGGCCTGAGGCCCCAGGCCCCATTTCTTTTGAGCGTGCACGTCGCGCGCGACGCAGCGTGCTGTATGCCCCCCTCCGGCTTGCCTTCAAAATCGCCGGTCTGAGGCGGCTCGCCCCAGCTTGGGTCCAGGGGGCAGAGCCCCCCCTGGTCTCACCCTGCGCCCAGCGCAGCCTCGCCGTCCAGCACCGCCGCCACGGCATGCACCACCGACGCAATCCGCACCGCCGTTTGCACCTGTTCCTGGCTCAGCCCGCCATGGCGCACCACTTTCTCATGGGCTTCCAGGCACATGCCGCAGCCGTTCACGGCGGAGACGGCCAGTGACCAGAGTTCGAAATCCAACTTTTCCACGCCCGGCTTGCCGATCACGCTCATCCGCAGCTTGGCGGGCATATTCGCGTAGTCGCCGCCTACCAGGTGCACGAACCGGTAATACACATTGTTCATCGCCATGATAGCGGCCGCAGCCTTGGCTGCATCCAACGCTTCCGGAGAGAGGGCCGGCCCGAACTCCGCCACCACGGCTTGTGTCACTCTGGCGTTGCGCGAGGCGAGCGCCGAGGCCACGAAGGTGCCGGCCCGCTGCTGAGCCGTGAGTGTGGCATCCATGGCGAGCGAGCCAAGGTTCAGCTTTATATCCTTGGCGTAGTCGGGGATGGCCGCTTTCAGCGTTTCTATCGACATGTCAGTCTCCACAAACAAAAAATCCGGGGCGCTGCCCCGGATCTCGCTGGGGGGTGACACCCCCCAGACCCCGATACGTTCTTACGCGGCTGGGCGTAAAAATTCGTCGCCGGCGTTCCAGTTGCAGGGGCAAAGTTCGTCGCTCTGCAGCGCATCGAGCACGCGCATCACTTCCTGCGGGTTGCGGCCGACGTTCAGCCCGTTCACGCTCGCGAACTGGATGATGCCGTGCGGATCGACCAGGAAGGTGGCGCGCAGGGCGACGCCCTCCGCCTTGTCCAGAATGCCGAGCGCTGTGCTCAGCTCGCGCTTCACATCGGCCAGCATGGGGATGGCGAGGCCCTTGAGGTCTTCGTGGTGCAGGCGCCAGTTCAGGTGCACGAACTCGCTATCGGTCGATACGCCATAGACCACCGTGTCGCGGTCGGCGAAGTCGCCGGCGAGCTTGCCGAAGGCCACGATCTCGGTCGGGCAGATGAAGGTGAAATCCTTGGGCCAGAAGAAAACAAGCTTCCACTTGCCTTCGTCGCTATCGCTGGTGATGCGGGTGAAGCCGCTTTTGAGGTTCAGCCCCTCAGGGCCGCCCTTGACGGCAGCGAGGTCGAACGCGGGAAAATGGTCGCCAATCGTCAGCATGCGTGAGCCCTTCTGTGTTCCAACACCTTTACAGAGTATATGTTGCGTTGCAGCTACCGCAATGCAACGGACGTCCTGGGTGAGCGGCATTTTTCCGCGGCCAAGTTTGGTATGCCGGGCCGGCACGCCGTATGGGATGCGGGGCTGGGCCGCCAGCCTGCCAACCCCATGTGCAGTGCCACCGCCCGGAGCGCGACGCCGATGACCACCAAAAAAACGCTGACCGTTGCCGCCCTACTGGCGGTTGTTGGCGTGATGACCGTGCTGACCTCCTACTCGGTCACGCTCTACCGGTTGTTCTGCCAGGTCACCGGCTCTAATGGGACTACCCAGCGTGTGGCCGAAAACACAACCCAGGCGACCGACCGCGTCGTGACTGTCTATTTCGACACGACCGTGGCACCTGGCCTTCCCTGGCGCTTCACCCCCGTGCAGAGGTCGGTAAATCTGCATCTGGGGGAGGATGCGATCGCCTTTTTCGAGGCCCAGAATCTGTCGGACCACCCGATCGTGGGCCATGCCACATTCAACGTCACGCCCGAGAAAATCGGCATATACTTCAAGAAAATACAGTGTTTCTGCTTCAATGAGGAGCGGCTGGCCCCAGGCGAGCGCGTGCAGATGCCGGTGACTTTCTTCGTCGACCCGCGCCTGGCCACCGATCCTGCAACCACCGAGGTGCACCAGATCACGCTGGCTTACACCTTCTTCGAATCAAAACGTCCCGATGGTGCCATCGACCTGTCCCGGTTCAGCGGCAGCTCGCCTGGCGCCCAGGCTGGGGCCGCGCTGTTCAACGCCCAATGCGCCGGCTGCCACGCGCTTGGCTCCAACAAGGTTGGGCCCGCTTTGGGCTCCGTGTTTGGCCGCGAGGCGGGTGGCCTGGCCGGCTATCCGTACTCCGCAGCCCTAAAGGGCGCGCATCTTGTATGGACCGCCGACAGCCTCGATTCTTGGCTCAAGAACCCGGCGGCGTTCCTCAAGGGTGCGCAGATGCCGATGCGCGTGGACGATCCGATCGCCCGCAAGGACATCATCGCCTATCTGCAATCTCTCCCCAAACCCGCCGGCTGACGTGCCTGATATTTACGTCGATGCCGATGCCTGCCCGGTGCGTGAGGAGATCTACCGGGTGGCCGCCCGGCTTGGCGCCGGGGTCATCGTTGTTTCCAATGGGTCCCGCCCGATCCGGCCGCCTGGCCTGGCTTACGTGCGGATGGTGACGGTGGGGGAGGGGGCGGATATCGCCGACAATTACATCGCCGAGCGCATCGGCCCTGCCGATATCTGCGTGACCGCCGACATCCCGCTGGCCGCCCGCTGCCTTGCCCGCGGCGCCCGCGCGCTTGCGGCCAATGGAAAAATCTGGACCGCCGACAATATCGGCGGCGCGCTCGCCGGACGCGCCGTGGCCAGCCATATGCGCGAGCTTGGGCTTGCGACCGGCGGCCCGAAACCGCTCAGCAAGGCAGACCGCTCGACGTTCCTCGGTGCCCTGGATACGCTGCTGCAAGCATCGTTTCGAGAGGCGGGCAGGTGAGTACGAGCAGGATGATTACGGGAGGGTGTCTGTGTGGCGCGGTGCGCTATCGGGCGGCGGGGGAACCGATTGTGGTTCGCACCTGCTGGTGCCGGCTTTGCCAGAAACTCGGCGCCGGCAGCGCCACCGTGAACGTGGGTTTTTCCAGCGCCGATGTCAGCATTGAAGGCGTACTCACGGACTATGTCAGCACCGCCGATAGCGGCACCGTATTGCGTCGCGGTTTTTGCCCGGTGTGCGGCACGCCGGTGACCAGCCAGGCGGAAACGCGCCGCCACCAGATTTTTCTGCGTGCCGGCACGCTGGATGATCCCGAGATCGGCAAGCCCCAGGCCACGATCTGGACCTCCGCCGCACCAAGCTGGGCGTGTATCGATGAGGCCTTGCCGAAGGTGGAGAAGCAGCCCTCGCCTGCCAAGTGAGCAAGGCCTGCCGGTTACTACCTTCCGCGCCTTGCCCCTTCGGCTAGTTTTGTCCCCGCGGTTCGGCCGTCCATAGCCAAATTCAGTTCCAGCACATTCACGCGCGCACCACCAAGAAAGCCTAGCGCCGGGTCCTCGGTATGCGCTTCCACGAGCGCCGCGACCTCGTTCTCGGGTAAGCCGCGCGCCTTTGCCACACGCGCCACTTGGCGGAGGGCTGCTTGCGGCGAGATATCCGGATCGAGGCCGGAGCCAGATGTCGTGACCATGTCGCCCGGCACCGGCGTTTTGCCGGCTGTCGTGAGAGTGCCGGATACGCGCGAGATCAGGGCTTTGCTGGTCGGCGCCAGGTTGGAGGCACCGGACTCGCCGGCATCATAGGGTGTTGCGATCTGTTTCGACGAGTCCTTGGGGTCGGTCCCCATCAGGGCCGAAGGGCGGCCATGGAAATATTTGTCGCTGACAAAATTCTGCCCTATCAGCGCCGAGCCAATGATCTTGCCGTTCTGTTCGATCAGGCTGCCGCCGGCCTGGTAAGGTAGCAGCGCCTGGCCCGCGAGCGTAAACCCAAATGGGAAAATGACGCCGGTGACAAAAGTGAAGATGGCAATCATCACGATGGCCGGACGAAGGTGTTTGATCACGTCGTTGATCCTTTCTCGGCTTTGCGCTTACGCGAAGATGTGCAGCGTTGTCAGAAGCAGGTCGATTGCCTTGATGCCGATAAACGGGGCAATGATTCCACCGAGCCCATAGATCAGCAGATTGCGCTGCAGCAGCGCGGCCGCACCCACCGCGCGGAATTTCACGCCGCGCAAGGCGAGCGGCACGAGAGCCACGATAATCAGCGCATTAAAGATCACCGCCGACATGATGGCGCTTTGCGGCGTACTGAGATGCATGATGTTGAGCGCCCCCAGCTCCGGATAGGTCGCCACGAAGATCGCCGGCAGGATCGCGAAGTATTTCGAGATATCGTTGGCGATGCTGAATGTGGTGAGTGACCCGCGGGTGATCAGCAGCTGCTTGCCGATTTCCACGATTTCGATCAGTTTGGTGGGATCGCTGTCCAAATCGACCATGTTGCCGGCCTCGCGGGCGGCCTGCGTGCCTGTCTGCATGGCGACGCCAACATCCGCCTGCGCCAGCGCCGGCGCATCGTTGGTGCCGTCGCCGCACATGGCCACCATCCGGCCGGCCGTTTGTGCCTTGCGTATGTAGTCGAGTTTGTCCTGTGGAGTCGCTTCGGCGATGAAATCGTCCACCCCCGCTTCGGTGGCGATCGCGGCCGCGGTGATCCGGTTGTCGCCGGTGACCATCACGGTGCGAATGCCCATGCGACGCAGCTCGGCGAAGCGATCGCGTATGCCGGGTTTGACAATATCCTTTAATTCGATCACGCCCATTAGGCGGCCATTTTGGGTGACTGCGAGCGGCGTGCCACCCGCGCGCGCCACACGATCCACCGCCTGGTTGAAGGCGGCGGGTGCAGCGTCTCGCAATTGCTTGAGGATGCTGTCCACCGCCCCCTTGCGCCAAGTGCGGCCATAGGAATCGAGCCCAGAGACGCGCGTATTGGCGCTGAACGGGATCACCACGCCCGTTGCGGGAGCATCCAGATTGATGTCGTGGCGGTCGCGCGAAAAACTGATGATCGAGCGGCCTTCGGGCGTTTCGTCGCCAAGGCTCGCATAGGCGGCCGCTTCCGCCAGGTCGCGCTCGGATACGCCCGGCACCGGGTAAAGCCCGGCCGCCATCCGGTTGCCGAAGGTGATGGTGCCTGTCTTGTCGAGCAGCAGCGCATCCACATCGCCCGCCGCCTCCACCGCGCGCCCGCTCGTGGCGACCACGTTGAAGCGGATCAGCCGGTCCATGCCGGCAATGCCGATCGCCGAAAGCAGCCCGCCGATGGTGGTGGGGATCAGCGTTACCAACAGTGCCGCGAGAACGGGAATACCCAGCGGCGTGCTGGAATATTTGGCAAAGCCGACGAGCGTTACCACCGCGATCAGGAAGATGATGGTGAGGCCCGCGAGCAGGATGTCGAGCGCGATCTCGTTCGGCGTCTTGCGCCGTTCGGCGCCCTCGACCAGCTTGATCATGCGGTCGATAAAGGTGTTGCCCGCATCGGCCGTGATGCGCACCACCAGCCAGTCGGACACCACTTGCGTGCCGCCAGTCACTGCCGAGCGGTCGCCACCGGCTTCGCGTATCACCGGTGCCGACTCGCCGGTGATGGCCGATTCGTTGACGCTGGCGACCCCCTCAATGATTTCACCGTCCGATGGAATGAGGTCGTTGAGTTCCACCAGAACCAAATCGCCGGTGCGCAGATCGGGCGCCGGGGTGGGTTTGAAAATCGCGCGGTCCCGCGGGTTGAGCAGAACTTTCGCCATCGTGTCGGTGCGCGCCCGGCGCAGGCTTTCCGCCCTGGCGCGTCCGCGCCCTTCCGCCACCGCTTCGGCGAAGGTCGCGAACAGAACGGTGAGCCAGAGCCATACGGCAACTGCCAAGGCAAAGGCTGCCGGCTCGCCTTTCACCGACGCCTCGATGCCGATGAAGGTGGTGAGTGCAGCAACCACTTCGGTAACAAAGATCACCGGATTGCGCATCAGCTCAAGCGGATTGAGTTTGGCAAAACTGTCTACGACGGCGCGGAGGATGATGGCCTGATCGAATAGCGCGATCGTGTCGGCTTTTGCGGTTGCCATGGTCGGTGTCCTTAAGAGAGCATGTTTTTTTCTTCGGAAAAGAACACGCTTAAAATGTCTTTCCCGACTGCATCGCGAAATGCTCCGCCAGAGGCCCCAGCGCATCGGCCGGCATGAATTGCAATCCGCCCAGGATGATCACCACGCCGATCAGCAGGCCAATGAAGAGCGGCCCGGTCGTCGGGAAGGTGCCTGCGCTGGGCGCGAGCTTCGGTTTGGCGGCCAGCGATCCGGCGATCGCCAGAACCGGCACCATGAAGGCGAAGCGGCCGAAAATCATCGCCGCACCCAGTCCGTAATCGAGCAATGGGGTATCGGCGCTCAGCCCCGCCATGGCGCTGCCGTTGTTTTCGGTGGCCGAACTCCAGGCATAGAGCATTTCCGACAGCCCATGCGGTCCGGCATTGCCGAGCGAATTCAACCCGCTTGGTGACACAAGTGAAACCGCGGCGCCACCGAGGATGAACAGGGTGAGGATAAGAACCGCCAGCATGGCGAGCTTTATCTCCTTGGCCTGCACTTTCTTGCCGAGATATTCGGGCGTGCGCCCAACCATCAAGCCTGCGACAAACACCGCAAGCAAGGCAAAGACCACGATCGTGTAGAGCCCGGAGCCGACGCCACCTGGTGTTACTTCACCAAGCTGCATCAGAAAGAGCGGGATCAGCCCCCCCAGCGGCAGGTAGCTGTCGGTGAAGCTGTTGACGGCTCCCGTGGAGGTTCCGGTCGTGCTGGCATTGAACAGGGTGGAAAGCGGAACGCCGAAACGCACATCCTTGCCTTCCATGTTCCCCATGGCGGGATCGACTCCCAGATGCGAGAGCAGCGGACTGCCGCCTGCCTCCGCCGCATAGGTGCCGAAGGCTGCAAGCGTCAGCAGGATCGCCATCGCCATGAACAAGGCGCGGCCCTGCCTCTTTTCGCCCACCATATGGCCGAGCATCAGAGGCAGCGCGAACGGGATCAGCAGCAGCAGCCAGTTTTCCAAAACATTGGTGAGCGCTGATGGGTTTTCGAACGGATGCGCGCTGTTGGCATTGAAAAACCCGCCGCCATTGGTGCCGAATTCCTTGATCGCCTCCTGGAAGGCCACCGGACCCAGCGCGATCGTCTGGCTGCCGCCGTCGATCGTCGTGGCCGTCGCATAGGAAGAGAGTGTATCCGGCACGCCGGCCGCCAGCAGAATGGCGCCCACGACGATGCAGACGGGCAGCAGGATATAGAGCGTTGCCCGTGTCAGATCGACATAGAAATTGCCGAGCGTGGATAGAGCACTTCCGGTAAACGCCCGCACCACCGCAACGGCGGCGGCAATGCCGGTCGCCGCCGAGAGGAAATTATGGACCGTCAGCCCGATCATCTGCGCGCCGTACGATATCTGGTTCTCGGGCACGTAGGCCTGCCAGTTAGTGTTGGTGACGAAGCTTGCCGCCGTGTTGAATGCCAGGCGCGGCGACATCGGGCCGATATGCTGCGGATTGAACGGCAGCCAGTCCTGCAAACGCAGGATTGCGTAGAGCAGCAGGAAGTGCAGCGCGTTCAGCAAGATCAGACCGAACACATAGTCGCGCCATCCCATGCCGCGCCGCGGATCGACGCCCGCGAGCGCATAGAGGCCGCGCTCGACCGGTGCGAACACGGGGCTCAGAAAAACCCGGCCACCGGAAAACAGGGTCGCCATGTATTTGCCGAGCGGAAACGCCGACGCAAAGACGAGCGCCAGCACCAGCGCAATCTGCGCCGAGCCCAGGAAGGTCATTGTGGAATTCCTAAAAATCCTCGGGCCGGACGAGCGCCCAGACGAGATAAGCCAGCAGCAACGCGGAGACAGCGCCGCCAAGCAGCAGATCGAGCATCAGATGCGCTCGCACAGTTCTGCATAGGCCGCCATCATCAGAATGGCCCCCGTGCCGAGAACAGCAATCAAAATGTCTGCCATAAGAGGCGCCTCCTCCGCGCCCGTCATTGCATGGAGTAGAGCGTCGGAGGCTAAAGATGCGATGTGGAAGTCGCCATCACATCGTAAAGGGGATATAAAACAGGATGGAGCGGGCGGAGGGAATCGAACCCTCCTAGCTAGCTTGGAAGGCTAGAGCATTACCACTATGCTACGCCCGCATCGCATGGGCAGTATAAACCAAGGCGCAGATAAGAAAAGCGTGGCTGCGTTCCGTGCGCCACCGTCCTCACAATGCGCTCTACCTCAGGAATGTGCCGAAGGCGCGCGGACTGCTGCCGGCATCCAGCGTGGCGATAACGGCAAGCGTGCGGGCGTCGATCACGCTGAGTGTGTTGGTGTCCCAATTCGCCACATAAATGAAGTTTCCGTCGGGGCTCGCCTCCATGCCCTCGGGATAGTCACCGACCGGCACGGTCGCCACTTTCGCCAGTGTCGCAAGATCGAACACCGTCACCGTGCTGGCGAGCTCATTGGTCACGAAGCCGCGGCCGCCATCCAGCGCCACCACGTAGGGGCGCTTGCCCACCTTCACGGTGCCCGCCGGCCGGCGGGCACCAAGGTCGACCACGCTCACCGTATTGCTTTCGACGTCCGCCGTGTAGGCGCGGTCGCCGGCCGGGTTCAGCGCCAGGCCGAACGGATGCGCGCCGACCGGCACGCGCGCCAGCTCCTTCAGGGTCGACGTGTCTACCAGCGACACCGCATTGGACAGCCGATCCGCCACCACCAGAAATTTTCCGTCGGCCGTCACGGCCAGCCCGGAGGGCGATTGCCCGACGGTGACATGCGCAATCATGCGGCCGGTGACGCTGTCGATCACCTCGACCTGGTTCGAGTACCAGTCGGCCACGTAAAGCGGGTTTCCCGAGGGATGCACCGCGATCCCGAGCGGCCCGCCTGGCGCCGCGAAATGGCCGGTGACGCGGCGCGCGGCCGTGTCGATAACGCTCACAATCTGCGCGGATGGGCTGGTGACGAAGGCACGGGCGCCATCCCGTGTCATTGCGATCCCGGCCGGTTTGCCATCCACGGGGATCGTCGCCACCGTCTTTCTTGTGGCGAGATCGATCACCGTCACTGAATCGCCATCCTGGTCGGTGACGAAGGCTTCCGCGGCCTGCGCCAGGCAGGGCGGGCCAGCCGCCAGGGCAACGGCGAGCATGGCCGGCCGGATCATGCGCGGAGGGTTCAGTGGCCTGCCTCGAAACGCGCCTTCAGGGCATCCAGCGCCGGCTGACAGATCGCCGTGACTGCCTTTTTCGCCGCTTCCTCGTTCAGGTCGGGCGGGGGATTGTTGTTCGGATAGCCTCGATAAAAGGCCGATCGCCACTGCACCAGCGATTTGCCGCCCGGTTCAGCCGATACGCTGATATGGCTGGAGAAATCGGCAACGGGCAGGATTTTTACATCCACATGCGGCAGGAAAGTGCCGTAGGTGAATTTCTGCGCGTCGTAGTCGCTCAGTTCCTCGTCATGCCATGCGCCGCCGCTCTTCAGCGTTACGGTGCGTTTGGCGGTATCGGGGTCGTTGCCGCCCGGTCCCTCCACCTTGGCCACCGCCGGCACCCAGGACAGGTCGTGGAAATTGCCGATCACCGCCCAAATCTTATCCGGGGTCGCGTTGACCTCCACCGAAAGTTCGAGCTTTTGGCGGGTTGGGCCATGGGCAAAAGCGGGGGCACTGGCCAGGCAGGCCAGTGCGGCCATCAGGGCGCGGCGGTTGATAGTCATGGTCTATCCTCTCAATGACAGGTTGGGGCAACGGCCCCTGCCCCCAAAACCCCCAGGCGTGTTCTCAGGGGCCGATCGAACCCACCTAATTGGTCGGTATGGCGGCTTCCATTCGTGCTTTCAGCCCATCCAGCGCCGGCTGAGTGAGTGCGGAGACAGCCTTGATCGCCGCCGCCTCGTTGAGCTCCGGCGGCGGCCCGAAATTCGGGTAGCCGCGGTAGAAGGCGCAGCGCCATTCCACCCTCGATCCGCCATCAGGCTGCGGCAGTACAACCAGGATGGACGAGAAATTGGTCACCGGAAAAATTTTGACGTTCACATGCGGCAGGAAGGTGGCGTAGGTGAAGTTCTGCGGCTCATAGCGCTCCAGTTCCTCGTCGGGCAGTATGCCACCGGTTTTAAGAACCACGGTGCGAGTCGCATCAGGGGTATCACCACCGGCACCGCTGGTTTGTGCGACCACCTTGTCCCAGGACAGGTCGTGGAAATGGCCGATCACCGACCAGACCTTTGCGGGCGGGGCTGCGATGTGCACCGAAGCCACGAATTTAACGCGCTGCGCATCGTGCGCCGCGGCCGGCATGGCGGTGACGCAGAGCATAGCCAGCGCCAGTCCGGTTCGATATTTCCGCATTCCGCTCATCTCCCTTACCATCACCCGTGCGTCTCTACGGCGGCCCGGTGCTGCTTGGCGAGAGGGGGGCCGCACTTGACAGAAGTTGCGCGGCATTCTTCATACCGCGCTCGCGTGCGGCCACCGCCCTGGATGCGGGGGTGCCGGAGGGGTGTAGCTCAATTGGCTAGAGCGCCGGTCTCCAAAACCGGAGGCTGGGGGTTCGAGACCCTCCACCCCTGCCACGCTTAAGCCCCTCCAGGTTCAGTGCCTCTTCGGCCCGCTTGTCTTAGGTCCGTCTGTCTTTCGTTGGCTTTGTCGTAAGGATGTTTGTCTTGGCTTTTGCCCCCGTTAGATTCTTTCGCGAGGTTCGCGTCGAGGCCGGAAGGGTAACCTGGCCGAGCCGCCGCGAGACCCTGGTGACGACCGGCCTGGTGCTTGCGATGGCGGCCCTTACGGCGGCATTCTTCTTTGCCGTGGATCTCGCTGTGGGCGCTCTGGTGCGTCTGCTCTTCACCGGCACGAATTAAGGTTTTTGAGCACACACATGGCCAAGCGCTGGTACGTCGTTCACGTTTACTCGGGTTTCGAGAAGAAGATCGCCACTGCCATCAAGGAGCAGGCCGATCAGAAAGGGCTGGCCGACCATATCGATGAGGTGCTGGTGCCCTCTGAGGAGGTGGTGGAGGTTCGCCGCGGCCAGAAGATCAACGCCGAGCGCAAATTCTTCCCCGGCTACGTGCTGGTGAAGATGGAGCTGACCGACGATGCGTGGCACCTGATCAAGAACACCCCGAAAGTGACCGGTTTCCTTGGCACCAAGCTGCGCCCGACGCCGATCAGCGAGGCTGAGGCCGATCGGATCATGAAGCAGGCGCAGGAGGGTGTGGAGCATCCGCGCCGCTCGGTGATTTTCGAGGTCGGCGAACAGGTGCGGGTCGCCGATGGCCCGTTCACCAGCTTCAACGGCACGGTGGAGGAAATCGACGAGGAAAAGGGCCGTCTCAAAGTGTCGGTCTCGATCTTCGGCCGGTCCACGCCCGTCGAGCTGGAATATGGGCAGGTGGAAAAGGTCTAACCCAAGGCTTTTCCATGTGCCAGCGTGCCGATGCGAGCCAAGTCTCCAAAAGCCGGAAGTAGCTGAGAAGTAATGGTTTTTGCGTCTTTTTTTTCCAAGAAAGACGTTCTTTCTTACTTCTCCTGACCCGTAAATTGCTGCGACATTACCTGATCCAACCCCGTCATCGGCTGGCCGCCAAGGTCGTCGTAGGACGTCGCCTGGTAGGCCGGCGGCACCGGCGCGGAAAGCCGGATCGGCACCCCGAGCACTTGGAAGGTTGGACCCTCATTTTGCACGGGTGTTGCCTGAACCTGTGATGCCGCATCTGGGGCGGAGGGATCATCGCTCGATGTCGAGGGTGGCTGTGCTGCGGCGGCTGCACGGGCATCTTGTGCCGAAGCCGCGGCCGAAAGCCATGCCGTTGCTGCGAGACCAAGCAGGGTTGCCTGCCACAAATGTGCTCTAGACATATCCACACTCCCTTCGTCGCGAAGCGGGTTTCGAGCCCGCCTTGCACCTGGGAACCCGGTTCAGTCCACGCAAGACTCAGGCGGAGGGGGCGACCACCACGCAGCTGCTGTGGCCGTGGCTGAGTTTGTGGCAGGCGTGAATGGCAGCTTCGTGGCTCATGCCGGCGAGGCGTGCGCGATAGAGCATAGCATGGCCGGATTTGACGGTGGCCACCACCAGCTGCGCGCGCCCCGTAGCGGCCCTGGCCGCGCCGGCGGCGGCGTGCGCCTGGCTTGCCTTGCCATAGGCGCCGACCTGGATCGCCCAGGAATTGCCGCCAAGATGATGGGTCATCGATTCGCTGGCCTCGGCCGACTCGATCAGATGGAAGCCGCCATGATGCGAAGCCGACTGTGCATAGGCGACACGCATCGGCGTATGTGCCGATCCGCCACGTGGCTCCGGCGCTTCGGCGACTTCGATCGGGGCTGGCCCGCTGCGCCCCTTATGGCGCCCGTCTATTGCCGCGTAGCGGACATTGGCCTGGTGGCCATGCCGGCCAGCTTTGCTCGCGACCACCGATCGGTGCACCACGTAACGCGGCCCCGGCGGGATATCGATCGGCAGCTGGTTGACCGCGTATTGTTCCGCGGGTGAGCGGCTGTTGGGCCAAATGCGCTGGATGTAAGGCGCGATCATCGCGACGTAGCGGCGGGTTTCAGTGGGCAGCGGGCGGTTTTTCGTGAGGTAATCCTGCAGCCGCGCAGGCCCCCCATTATAGGCGGCGAGGAAGCCTGGGCTGCCAAAGGCGTCATACATTTCGCGCAGATAGGCGGTGCCGGCCAGGATGTTGTTTTTTGGATCGTAGGCGTCGTCGCCCAGGCCGTAACGGGCGCGCACCTCGTCATAGGTTTCGGGCATGAGCTGCATAAGGCCCATGGCGCCGACGGGTGAGGTGGTCAGAACGCCGCTCGGTGTCCATTGCTGGCCAGCCGATTCGACACGCATCACTTCCCTGATCCAACGCTCAGGCACATCGAAGCGAGTGGCGGCTGCTAGGATGTAAGGCCGCCAAGGGTCCTCGGGTGGCCCGGGTGGCGTGTAGGCTTCGACCGGCTTGGCATGCTCCAGGTAGGTTGCAGCCTCCTGGGTCGCTGTCATTGGCGGCGCATGCCCGGCACAGGCTGAGAGAAGGGCAGCTGCCGAGAGGCAGGCGAGCGCTCGAACACGTGAGACTGAACCGCCGCAGGCACGCGGGTCGAGTTGGGTGGCCACAAAAGACTTGACGGTCATGCGCGGCGGTATCCAAATCCTTGCGGAGCGTCATGGCGCATCGAGCTTTTCTGGCTCTGCCGCATCCACCCCGTAACCGCAGCTGAAGTAAAGTTTCAAAACAACTCCATAAGCCATTAACGGATGGTGCAGCGCGGGGCAAGAAAGTAATCGCTGCGATACCGGTTTTCTCTACCTTGCGTTGCAGCACGCGCAACCGGGCGCCCGTTCGTGCGGTTGCGGCCAGGGACGAGATAAGGTACCGGCGGCCCCGCAATGGATTCTCTTTCCCCAGACACCCTGCCGCGCCTTCGCACCTCCACCTTGGATATCGGCGCCGATTCCGAGCTGACCCATGCGCACCGGCAGATCCTCGCCTCGACGGATGTGGTGAACGGCCTGAAACTCTGGCGGTTGGGCTGCACACTCGCCTGGCTGGATATCAAGCTGAAATACCGTGGCTCCATGCTCGGCCCGTTCTGGCTCACTATCTCCACCGGCGTGATGGTGGCCGCCATGGGCGCGCTCTACGGCACACTGTTCCATATGGACCTGAAAACCTACCTTCCATTCGTGGCGCTCTCGCTTGTGCTGTGGAATGCGTTGAGCGCCCTGGTTTCGGAAGCCTGCTCGACGTTCACCCAGTCGGAGGGCACGATCCGGTCGATCCGCATGCCGTTTTTCCTGCATGCGTTCCGCGTCGTGGTACGCAGCGTCATTTCGCTCGCCCATAATGTGCCGGTCATCATGGCGGTGTTCGGGCTCTATTCGAGCTGGCCCGGGGCGGTCGGCATGCTGTCGCTGCCGGGATTTGCCATCTGGCTGATCGATGCATTTGCCGCCTGCCTCCTGCTGGGCTCATTCTGCGCCCGCTTCCGCGACATCCCGCCCATCGTCTCCAGCGTGATGCAGATCGCCTTCTACGTAACCCCTGTCATCTGGCGGGCAGAACAACTCGGGCGGAAAGGTTGGTGGCTGCCATTCAATCCGTTCGACGCGCTGCTGGAAGTTGTGCGCGCCCCGCTGCTTGGTTCGGCGCCGAGCGCCAGCGTCTGGGCGCTTGCCAGCTGTTACAGCGTGGCATTTTGCACGGTCTCCTGGCTGCTATTCGCACGTGTACGAGGCCGCCTGGCCTATTGGATGTAGCGCGATATGGCACGCATCAGGGTCGAAAACGTTTCGATCGACTTCCCTCTTTTCCACGGTAGCGCGCGCAGCCTGAAAAAGACCGTGTTCGCCGCCGCGTCGGGCCGGCTTGGCGAGGACAGGCGCCACCGGCGTGTGGTGCAGGCTTTGCGCACGGTGGATATCGAACTCGCCAGCGGCGACCGGCTGGGCCTGATCGGCACCAACGGCGCGGGCAAGACAACGCTATTGCGAACCATCGCCGGAATTTACGAGCCGACAGCCGGCCGCATCCGTGTGGAGGGCAGCCTGAACGCCCTGCTCGATCCCAATCTCGGCATGAACGTGGAACTGACCGGCCGCGAAAATATCATGCTGCGTGGTCTCTATAACGGCTTCACCAGGGCCGAGATCGCGGCCCTGGAGGAGGATGTGCAAGACTTTGCCGAGCTTGGCGAATTTCTCGATTTGCCAGTGCGGTTCTATAGCTCCGGCATGCTGGTGCGCCTCGGCTTCGCCCTGGCCACCGCCATTCGCCCGCAAGTTCTGCTGATGGACGAATGGTTCATGGCCGGGGATGCGAATTTTATCGTCAAGGCCCGGGCGCGGCTGGAAAGTGTTGTGCGCGGGGCGGAAATTCTGGTTCTCTCCTCGCACTTGGCCGGCGCGGTCGAGGCATGGTGCACGCGTGTTCTATGGATGGATCATGGCCGTATTCGCATGGACGGCGCGCCAGCCGAGGTGATGGCAAGCTATCTTGCCGAAACTGTCCCCGCGCATTGAGGTTTTGGGAAATGCCTGAGCCTGCCAATCCCTCAGCCGAAAGCCTCACCAGCCTATGGAATGGCCGTTACAGCTACCCCGTCATCACCCGTGCGCCGGTACCCTTTGTGGCCAACCTGATTGACGCCGGCGATTGCCTTGGCGGCTCGATCACCGAACGCGCTATGATCGGCCGGTCCAAGAGCCGCACCCTCTACGCGACGATCAGCGGCCGTCGCGCGGGTGCTGCCGTGCGTTTCATGAAAATCTATGAGGCGAATAGCAGCCCCTATACGAGCGTTGCCTATGAAGGCTCGCTCAGCGAAGACGGGCTCGAAATTAACGGGGACTGGATGGCCGCCGGCTGGTCCGGCCGGTTTCTGATGATTCGGGCAACCGGTCTTAGAATGCACATGCGGAAGACTGTTGAGGAGATAGCTTAAGAACGTTCTTCTTTTCCAAACAACCAAAAAAACTCTTATGCTGTTAAAGCCGCCGGAGCAGGGACAGGCACAACACGAAACCAAGCGGTGCCAGAGCCAGCAAGGTCAAAATCAGCCCCGCTGGGGCGGCCTGCGAATCAGCCGTTCTGACCGCGACCGCCACCATAGAACCGAGCGTGGGATGCAAAGCTGGCGTCAATGCCGTGTCGATCATGGCAAGGCCCATTACGCCGGCGAACGCGGCAGCCCCCGCCACGGCGATCGCGACCGCCAGATGAGGCAGCACGACGATACACCAGGCCTGCAAAGGGGAAGCACCGTTCGTCGCGGCCACGCGCAGCAACGCGGGATCGGCAAAGCGCATCAACCCGTAGAGCACCAGAAAAGCCAGTGCGGCCGCCGGCGCCGCATGCGCCGCAATCAGTGCCACCACATGCGCATCTTCGATCCTTGAACGATCCGCCGCTAATTCAAGGCCGGACGCCGACCAGGATGGCGGAACAAGGAGAGGAAGCGCGCAGACGGCGATCACCCCGCGCCTTGTCACGCGTGGGGCGCCCCAAAGGACAAGCGCGGCCGGCACAGCCAGCAGCAGGGCAATCGGCACCGCGGACTTGGCAATGAGCAGCGTGCGCAGTGACGCGGCGATCCAGGCCGGAGTGTGCAGCATCGGCGAAAGACCGGGTTGCCCCAGAAAAATCACTGCGAGCAAGGGCGCCGAAGCCACACAGAGGCTGAACCAGGCAAAAGCGCGCACATCAGTCCCGGCGCTTGCGGAACGCGTCCAGGCTGACCACTTGCGGCGTATCATCAACTGCTTTGTCCAGCGCCTCAGGCTCGGCGGCCTCCGGCTCGGCTGCTATTTGTTTCGACACCGTGACATTGAAGCGAAGCCCGTATTGCACATGCGGATCGACAAACGCGGAAATCGCGCTGAACGGGATGGTCAGCGGCGACAAAACCCCGCCGAACGACAGGCTGACGCCAAAACTTTTCGCGGCGCTATCCACATGAAGCCGCTCGAACTGGTGCTGCAGAACGATGGTCATTTCTTCCGGATATTTCGCCAGCAGCCTTGGCGGCACCACGACACCCGGATAATCGGTGCGAAAGGTGATGTAGAAGTGGTGCCTCCCCGGCAGCCCTTCGGCGACGACATGATTGAGGGCCTGCGCCACGACGCCGCGCATCGCCTCCTCCATCCACTGGTCGTAGGGCAATAAGCTGTCCGGCGCCGTTTCGGCCGCACCCGGTATCTCTGTATCGTCTTCCATGGCTTTGGCTCCCGCAACCTCCATGCATAGCGCGCATGAAAAGACTGGCAAGCCCCGATGCGGTCTCGTCGCTAAAGGCAGGCCTGATGGAGTGGGGGGCATTCTGTTGCCCGGGGCCCCCCTAACCGCGCGTGTCACTGCTTACGCAGCGATCGCGAGTGCCTCGAAGTTATCGTTAGCACTTGTAGGTTTGACCCGATAACGGCGGTATCATGCCGGGCAAAAGATGGGTCTTTACTACGCGTGTCGAGCCTGTGTCGTCCCCGTAAGACCATTCCTCGGAGGGGCGCCCCCGGGGAGAGGTTTGGTGGAGACGCCGGGCACTGCCCCCGGGTCCACAACGTTTATTCCACGCACCGTTTATCGCCATAGTCGGCCGAAGCAGACACTACGTTATATGGCGCATGGCGACCTTCAGGCAAGGCCAGGGCGCGGGGCGAGGGCCTGACCTGCGAAATCGCGCTTCCGCAAGCTGGTTTGCTTTGCCCAGTCACCCCAATATATGTTAGTAATTTAGACAAACTGCGTTAGTTGCGGCGCGGTTCACCCCCCCAAATCCTGATAACCCAAATCCCGATGAGGAGCGCGCTCGCCATGGAACTTGTCGTCACCCGGTCATTCCTCGCCTATGCGGTCGGCGATTTGATCACCAGCCCTTCGGCCATCGCCGAACTTCTGCCGGATTATGCCGAGTCCGTGGTGGTGATTGCCGGATTGACCGACGGGGTCGCTCCCGTCGAAACGCTCAATATCCTGAGCGTGACGGCCTTGGTTGGCCTGCCTTGCCAGATCAACGGCATGGTGGCGAACGGCACGCTCTCGAGCGGGCTGAACTGGTCGGTGGATGGCGGTGTCACCTGGTCGCGGGCGGCAAATTTTGTGATTTTTGGCGCAAGCTGGTCGTGCAACGGACCGGTCTATCTCGTCCCCGGCATTCCGCAATCGCCATTGATCCTGCAGGATATCGCCAATCCTGTCGCCATGACGAGCGCCCCCCAATTCTCGGTGAATCCGGCGGCCGGTGTTGCTGCGGTCGCCGGTCTGACAGGCACGGTCTCTGCCATATCGCTGAAAGGCGCTCTTTCCCTGGCTGTCGATGATATCGCCGGTCTTGGTGATGCCGCGGTAGCCAATTTTGGCACGGTCACCGGCAGCGTCGCCGATGGCGGTGCGCTGCAATCCTTGGAACAGGCCACGGACTCACTGCTCTCGGCTGGTCAGGTGACCGCAATTGCAGGTCTGCAGGGTATCATAAGCGCCACGGTGCTGAAAACCGCGCTGGCGATCGATGCCGCAGACGTTGCTGGGTTGGGCAATGCCGCAACCAGCAATTTCGGCACCGTTGCCGGCAGCGTGGCCGACGGGGGCGCCCTGGCATCGGTGGAGAGTACAATCGGGTCGATCGATGCCGCTGGCCTGGTGAATACCGTGGCGGGGCTCCAGGGCTCAATTAGCGCCGTGGCGCTGAAAACCGCGCTGGCGATCGATGCCGCCGACGTGGCCGGGCTTGGCGATGCAGCCACACGCAATTTTGGTACCGTTGCTGGCAGCGTGGCCGATGGCGGCGCGCTGTCCTCGCTGACCGACGATATCTCTTCCGTCGTGCAGGCCACGCCGGCCAATGTCAGCAACGCGCTGGCCGCGGGCAGACTGGCCGGGGTGACCTGGGCGGACGCAGCCGGCAGTGCCGCCACATTCTCGCATGGCACCGTGCCAACACCGGCGTACGCGCGCAGCAATCTTTTGTTCGGTGACCGCCTGAAGCTGGCGGGCAGTTTCAATTTCGCCGAAATTTGGGACACCGAGGCGAATTACGACGCCTACCCGAAACTGCAGGCCTTTCTGCTCTACTGTCAGTCCATGGCGCTGGCGATGAAAAATACGAGCCTGGACAGCAACTGCTTCCGCATGAATGTCACCGCCTATCTGCCGCGCGGCACCTATCTCGTCTCGCAGCCCTTGGTGGTGCCGGAATACGTCAATCTCCACACGGATGGGATGATCGTGCGGACACCTTACACGGGAGATCAAAGCAGTAACGGCACCACGAGCGCGCCCGGCGCCTTTTACGCCGCGAGCGCCGGCGCACAGGCGCAGTTCGAGCCTACCGTTATCATCACGCCGCGCGCCCATGCCTCGCGGCTCAATGTTTATGTCGGGAACACCAATATCAATTTCCGCGGCTCCGGCATCGCGATCGGCAAAACCTGGCAGGCGGAGTTGGGCCAACCCTGCGCCATCGGCGCGGCGGGGAGTGGTTATTCGGTAAACGACCTGGTTGTGCTGATGCAGCCCCAGGTCAGCACCTATTGGAACTGGGTCGCGCAGGTCACGGCCGTGAACGCTTCGGGCGGCATCACCGCGGCAGTGGTCAGCCAGAGCGGCGGCTATGGTTTGCCGCCGGCGCTCCAGCAACAGCAGTGGACCGCCGCGAACGGTTTTGACGTTTTCGATACCGAAAATCCGGGCTGCTTCCTGCAATACAAGGCCTACCAAGCCAATTTCTCGACGCCGAGCCCTGGCACGGGTGCCACGCTCGCCCCAACATGGACGCCGGATTTCCTTGGCGGCCAGTATAATATCGGTGCGGCCATTCAGACCGATACTCTGATCGGCCACCTTAGCGTCACCGGTTTCGTGCCCCCGATCTACTCGCAAACCTATGGCGGCACCTGGGCAGTGATGATCACCGGCCTGAACGGCATCATCGACGAAATCGAAGTGCTGGGCGGGAATGATGGCGTGTATTGCCGCTACGCCAACGACTGGCGCATCACCACGATGAACTGCGTCGGCGCCGGTTGTGGCCTGGAGCTGTACGGCTGCGGTTCCATCGAATGCCCGAATGTGGTGTTCGACACCTGCGGCGCGGCCCTTCTGGTCAATCAGAGCGACCGTGTGCAGCTAAGCGGCCTGGCCTTTTTCGAGCAGGCCAATCTGCCGGCCGCCTATGCCTTTCCCGCGTCGCTGGCGAATTCCACGGTGGAGGGTTTTTCCGGCTACAGCGCCATCCAGATCGGCCAGGCGAGCACGGCCGCCTACCCGAATGCCCATCTCGATGTGTCGCTTACGCTGGTGAATATGGGCGGTTTGCCCGCTACAACCATCGGGGCCTACCCGGGCGATTCCATCGGCACCCAGTCGCCGCGCGCCATGCCGTATTCGATGACGATCAGCTACACCTTTGCGAGCCGCTTTGACATCCGCATCACCAATATCGGCGAGGCTGGGGGAGCCGCCACACTGCTGCCCAGCGCCGGCTTTGTCTGCTTCGGGCAGACGGTCGATGCCAGCAACGAGATACGCGGTACCATCGACGGGCCAGCTTTCGTCACCGGTCCGGCGGCGACGCAAACCACCGGCCACGGCTGGCCGGCCTGCAGCCTGCGGATTTGGGATGCGGTAGCCAATGGATGGCAGGGTGCGGGCGGCACCTATGAGCTGACCGGATCAGGGGCGCCGCTGAGCGGCACGAACGGTACCGGGGCCGGCAAGGCCGCCAAGGGGTCGACGTACCGCGACCTGGCAGGCCCGGGTTTTTACATCCAATCGGGCACCACGACATCACCGGCTTGGACGCAGATCTCGTAGGCCGGCTCAACTCAGTCAGGGGTTCGCTTACACACGGTCTCGGGCCCGACGATGTTGCAGCGGAGCGGGTCGAAGCTCAGGTCGCCAGGGGGCGACGCGTAGATGCCGCGTGGTCCAGGTGGCGAGGCCGCTGCCGCTATCGCCCTTTGCCGCGCCGCTTCGCTTGGCGGTGTGCAACCAGTCAGGCAGAGAACAAGCAGGGAAGCAGCAAGAGGTCTCATCGGTTCGATCCCTGAAGATGGCGAAGTTTTTTAGAGGCTAGGCGACGTCGTCAGGAGTTAATCCCTGGTCGATGAAGTTTCACGTGCCCGTTACATTGGCTTACATAGCGGTGCCCAGTCGCCACCGGTAACGCCTACACCCGGCCAACCCCTTGCGGCATAACCCGCGCCATGGATGACCAGACAAGGCTGCCGCTGCCGGCCCGTGTTACCCGCCCGGCTGCAATTCGTGGCCGCATCCTGCCTTGGCTCATTCTTCTGGTCGGCCTGGCGGGCGTTCTCCTGTTCGTCGTGCGCCTGAAAACCAACGTAATCGATCGACGGAGTTACAATTTGCCGCCCCAGGCGGTTGGCGTGGCCACCGTCACCCCTAGCGACATGCTGGTCAGTGATTCAGGGCTCGGCACCGTTACCTCGCTCGCCACCGTGACCGTGCAGACGCAGATCAGCGGCGTGATGCAATCGATCGGCTTCCAGGAAGGCCAGATCGTGAAGAAGGGCGACTTCCTCGCCCAGATCGACCCGCGGCCTTACGAGGCCCTCCTCCAGCAGGCGAAGGGCACCCTCGCGCACGATCAGGGCCTGCTCGCGCAGGCCCGGGTGGACCTCGCCCGCTACGCCAAGCTGAACCAGCAAAACAGCATCGGCCGGCAGACCTACGAAGACCAGATCTACGTCGTCCAGCAATACGAAGGGTCTGTAGCCTCCGACCAGGGCACGATCGCGACCCAGAACGTCAACCTGGAATTCTGCCACATCACCTCGCCGATCACCGGCCGGATCGGGCTGCGCCAGGTGGATCCCGGCAATTACATCACCCCAAGCCTCGCCAATGGCCTGGTGGTGATCACCCAGCTCGACCCGATCAGCGTGATCTTCACGCTGCCGGAAGACGATGTGCCGGCCATCGAGGCTCAGCTCGCCGCCGGCGCGAAACTGCAGGTGATCGCCTATGACCGCGCTGATGCCGTGCAACTCGCCACCGGCACGCTGGAAACCATCGACAACCAGATCGATACCACCACCGGCACCGTGAAGCTGCGCGCCTTGTTCGCCAACCCAGGCAACACGCTGTTTCCCAACCAGTTCGTCAACGTCAAGCTGATCGTCAGCACGGTGCATAGCGCGCTCACCGTGCCGAACGCCGCGATCCAGACCGGCGCCCCGGGCAGCTTTGTCTATGCCGTACAGCCGGATAACACGGTCGCCGTGACGCCCGTAAAACTCGGCGTGGCCGATGCCGACAAGACCCAGATCGTCGAAGGCCTGGCCGCCGGCCAGACCGTGGTGGTGGACGGGGCGGACCGCTTGCGCGATGGCGCGCACGTAACGCTCCCAGGCCCGCCGCCTAAGGCAAACACGGGGCACTGGACGCACAAGCCCGGTGACCGCCCTTGGTCCGGCCATCGGCGCCGACACGACACGTCCTCGGACGCCAATTGAAATGGGGCCGTCCGCTCTGTTCATTCTCAGGCCGGTTGCGACAACGCTGCTGATGGTGGCGCTGATGCTGGTGGGCATCATCGCCTACACATTCCTGCCGCTCGCCGCCCTGCCGGAGGTGGATTACCCCACCATCCAGGTGCAAACCTTCTATCCGGGCGCGAGCCCCGAGGTGATGACCAGTTCCGTCACTGCCCCCCTCGAACGGCAGTTCGGCGAGATGCCGGGCCTCAACCAGATGGCCTCGCAAAGCTCAGCCGGCGCCTCCGTGCTCACCCTGCAATTCTCGCTCGATCTCTCGCTGGACGTGGCAGAGCAGGAGGTGCAGGCCGCCATCAACGCCGCCGGCAATTTGCTGCCGTCGGACCTGCCGGCGCCCCCTATCTACGCCAAGGTGAATCCCGCCGACGCCCCGGTGATGACCCTCGCCTTGACCAGCCGCACCATGGCGCTGACCCAGATCGAGGATTTGTCGGAAACCAGGCTCGCGCAAAAAATCAGCCAGATCGATGGGGTCGGCCTGGTTTCGATTTCCGGCGGCCACCGGCCGGCGGTGCGCATTCAGGCGAACACGCAGGCGCTGGCGGCTATCGGCCTGAACATCGATGATCTGCGCACCACGATCGGCAATCTCAACGTCAACACCCCAAAAGGCAATTTCGATGGCCCGGCCCAGGCCACCACGATCAACGCCAATGATCAGCTGACCAGCGCGGACGCTTTTAAGCAGGCCATCGTGGCCTATAAGAACGGTGCCCCCGTCCGCCTTACCGACGTCGCGACCCTAGTGCAGGGGGCCGAGAACGATCGTTTGCAGGCCTGGATGAACCGCACGCCCGCGGTGATCCTGAACATCCAGCGCCAGCCAGGCGCCAATGTGATCGAGGTGGTGGACCGCATCACCGCGCTGCTGCCGAAGCTGCAGGCATCGATGCCCGCCGCGCTGCAGGTGACCAAACTCACCGACCGTACCCTCACCATTCGCGCCTCCGTCGCTGATGTGGAATTCGAGCTGGCGGTTGCCATCGGCCTCGTCGTGCTGGTGATTTTCCTGTTTCTGCGCCGTGTGGCCGCCACGCTGATCCCCAGCCTCAGCGTGCCCCTCTCGCTCGTCGGCACGCTCGCCGCGATGTATCTCTGGGGTTTCTCCCTCGACAATCTTTCGCTGATGGCACTGACCATCGCGACCGGCTTCGTTGTCGACGACGCCATCGTGATGATCGAGAATATCGACCGATTCGTCGAAGCCGGCGAGCCGCCCTTGCAGGCCGCCCTGAAAGGTTCTCAGCAAATCGGTTTCACTATCATTTCGCTCACCGTTTCGCTTCTGGCCGTGCTGATACCCCTGCTTTTCATGGGCGATGTTGTCGGCCGCCTGTTCCACGAATTCGCGATCACGCTTGCTGTCACCATCGTGATTTCCATGGTCGTGAGCCTCACGCTGGTGCCGATGATGTGCGCGTGGCTGCTGCGCCCGCACCCGGTTCGCGAAATGGGCGCCTTCTCACGCTGGTCGGAGCGCGTGAACGACCGCGTGATCGACGCCTATGGGCGCTCCCTCGACTGGGTGCTCGATCGTCAGGCTGCAACGCTGATCGTCGCAGGCCTGACAGTCGCGTTGACCATCTATCTCTATATCGCGATCCCGAAAGGCTTTTTTCCCGTACAGGATACCGGGCTGATCCAGGGCATCAGCCAAGCGGACCCCAGCGTATCTTACGCCGCCATGGCGCGCGGCCAGCAGGCCCTCGCCGATGCAATCCTGCAGGATCCTGACGTCGAAAGCTTGTCATCCTTCATCGGCGTGGACGGCGCGAACACCACGTTGAATGCTGGCCGCCTCCTGATCAATCTGCGCCCGCGGACAGATCGCACGGATGGTGCGCAAAGCATCATCCGCCACCTGCAACTGCGCGCCGCCGCAATCCCCGGAATTACCCTTTTCATGCAGCCGGTGCAGGACCTCAGCATCGATACCCAGGTCAGCGCCACGCAATATCAATTCGTGCTTGAAAATGCCGATCCCACGGCATTTGCGCTCTGGGTGCCGAAACTCATCGCGCTCCTAAAGGAAATCCCATCCATCATCGATGTTGCCAGCGACATGCAGGCCAATGGCCTTGCCGCCGACATCACGATCGATCGTGCCACCGCCTCTCGCTTCGGGATCACCCCCTCCACGGTGGACAACGCCCTGTATGATGCGTTCGGCCAGCGCATCGTCTCCACGATCTTCACGCAATCGAACCAGTACCGGATCATCCTCGAGGCAGACACTAAGATACAGCATTCGCTGACCAATCTGAACGCGATCTACCTACCGTCCTCCACCTCCACCACCGGCCAGGTTCCGCTCTCCGCCTTCGTGCATGTGACTACCCGCAGCGCCCCGCTCATGGTGAGCCATCTCGGCCAGTTTCCCGCCACCACCATCAGCTTCAACCTCGCGCCCGGCGCCTCGCTCGGCGAAGCGGTCTCTGCCATCCAGCAGGCCGAACACGACCTCACCCTACCCGACAGCTTCCTCACCGCCTTCCAGGGCGCCGCGAGCGCCTTCCAGAATTCGCTCGGCCATGAAGTAAGCCTCGTGCTCGCCGCGATCGCCGCGATGTACATCGTGCTGGGCGTGCTCTACGAAAGCTTTGTCCACCCCATCACCATACTCTCCACGCTGCCATCCGCGGGCATCGGCGCCCTGCTCGCCCTGCTCGCCGCCGGCAGCGACCTCGATGTCATCGGCATCATCGGCATCGTGCTGCTGATCGGTATCGTCAAGAAAAACGCGATCATGATGATCGACTTCGCCCTCGAAGCCGAGCGCATCGACCAATACGCCCCGCGCGCCGCCATCCACCGCGCCAGTCTGCTGCGCCTGCGCCCGATCCTGATGACCACTTTCGCCGCCCTGTTCTCCGCCCTGCCGCTGATGCTCGGCACCGGCACCGGCTCGGAATTGCGGCGCCCGCTCGGCCTGGCCATCTTCGGCGGCCTGATCGTGAGCCAAATCCTCACCCTCTATACAACTCCGGTCATCTACCTGGCCTTCGACCGCCTGGCCGCCAGGTTGTCGCCTCGCCGCGAAGCGGCTGCTTGACGCGCATGTGCTCTGACCGAAGGGGGGCCAGGGGGCTTTGCCCTCTGGACCCCCACCAGGGTGAAGCCGCCCTGGACCGGCAATTTTTGGCAGGCAAGCCGGAGGGGGGCGCGTATGTATCGTGGGACGACACGTGCGCGCGCCCCTCCGGCTTGCCTTCAAGAATCGAGGGTCTGAGGCCTCTAGGCCCCAGCGGGGTCCAGGGGCAAAGCCCCTGGCTTTCCTCGGTCCAAAGCGCATGAACATCAGCGCGCCGTTCATAGGGCGGCCGATTGCGACCACTCTGCTCACGGTTGGCATCGCGCTCGCCGGGTTGCTTGCCTATTCGCATTTGCCGGTGTCGCCGTTGCCGCAGGTGGATTTTCCGACCATTTCGATCACGGCATCATTGCCGGGTGGCAGCCCCGACACAGTGGCGACATCGGTGGCCGGGCCGCTGGAGCGGCATCTCGGCCAGATTGCGGACGTTACGGAAATGACGTCGCAGAGTTCGGTCGGCACCAGCCGGATAACCTTGCAGTTCGGCTTGAACCGCAACATCGATGGCGCGGCGCGCGATGTCGAGGCCGCCATCAATGCCGCGCGCGCTGATTTGCCGGCTGCGCTGAAATCCAATCCGACCTACCGCAAGGTGAACCCCGCCGATGCGCCCGTGATGATCCTGGCGCTCACGTCGAAGACATTGACGCAGGGACAGCTATACGATTCCGCGGCGACGGTGCTGGAGCAAAAGCTTTCACAGCTCGACGGCGTCGGCGAGGTGGATGTGAATGGCTCGGCCCTGCCGGCTGTGCGGGTCGAGTTGAATCCGGGCGCGCTCTACAAATACGGCATCGGGCTCGAGGATGTGCGTGCCGCGCTCGCCTCAGCGAACGCCAATGCGCCGAAAGGCGCGATTGAGCAGGGCGATCGTCATTTCCAGATTTACACCAACGACCAGGCGAGCCACGCGGCCGAGTACAAGCCGCTGGTGATCGCCTATCGCAACGGCGCCGCTGTTCGGCTGAGCGATGTCGCAGATGTCGTCGACAGTGTCGAGGATTTGCGCAATTCGGGCCTGTTCGATGGAAAGCCGACTGTGGTGCTCACGGTGTTTCGCCAGCCGGGGGCGAACATCATCAAGACGGTCGATGGCATTCGTGCCGTTCTGCCACGCCTGCAAGCCTCGTTGCCGGGCGCCGTGGATATCTCGGTTGCGGTTGACCGCACGCCCACGGTACGTGCCTCGCTGGAAGATACACAGCGTACGTTGGTCATCGCGATCATCCTGGTGACGCTGGTCGTGTTTGTTTTTCTTGGCAGCGCGCGCGCTACCATCATCCCCGCGATTGCCGTGCCGATCTCCATCATCGGCACTTTTGCCGCCATGTGGCTGATGGGATTTTCGCTCGACAACCTGTCGCTGATGGCGCTGACCATTTCCACCGGGTTTGTGGTGGATGATGCGATTGTCGTGCTCGAAAACATCGCGCGCCATATGGAGGAGGGCATGCCGCGCGCCAACGCCGCGTTACTCGGCGCGCGCGAAGTGGGTTTCACCGTCATTTCAATCAGTGTATCGCTGATTGCGGTGTTCCTGCCGATCCTGCTGATGGGTGGCCTGGTGGGCCGGCTGTTCCGCGAATTCGCGTTGACCTTGTCGCTCGCGATCATCGTGTCAATGGTGATTTCGCTTACCACCACGCCAATGCTGTGTGCGTTGTTCCTGAATGTGGGCACGCGTGCGACGAAGCCCGGCTGGTTTTTCCGCGGGTCGGAGGCCGGTCTTGCCTGGATGCTACGCTTCTATGAGCGCACGCTGGCCTGGTCGCTCGATCATTCCCTGCTGGTGATGACGGTGCTGTTCGCCACGATCGGCCTCAACATCTATCTCTACAGTGTTATCCCCAAGGGTTTCTTCCCCCAGCAGGATACCGGAAATCTGGTCGGCGCCGTGCAGGCAGACCAATCCACAAGCTTCCAGTCGATGCGCACCAAGCTGAACACGCTTCAGGACATTGTGCAGCGCGATCCGGCCGTGGCGAGTGTGGTCGGCTATACTGGCGGCCGGCAGACCAACAGCGCAAACATGTACGTGGCCTTGAAGCCGGAATCGGAGCGCGATGTCACCGCCGACCAGGTGATCGCGCGGCTGCGCGGGAAATTGCTGCACATTCCCGGCGCCCGCCTGTTTCTGCAATCGGTGCAGGACATCCGGGTCGGCGGCCGCCAGTCCAACGCGCAATATCAGTATACGCTCACCGCCGACGATGCGCCCACGCTTTATAGCTGGGCGCCGCGCCTTACCGAAGCGCTGCAGAAAGAGCCTGATCTGGCCGACGTGAATTCGGATCAGCAGCAGGCGGGCCTGGAGACCGACCTGGTGATTGACCGCGCGACCGCCGCGCGCCTCGATCTTACACCGGCGACCATCGACAACACGCTCTACGACGCTTTTGGCCAGCGCCAAGTCTCCACCATCTACAACGCGCTGAACCAATATCACGTCATTATGGAATTGGCGCCGCGCTACTGGCAAAGCCCGCAAACGCTGAAGAAGGTGTGGGTAAGTACATCTGCGGCCAGCGCGTCCGGGACGGCGAATAGCGGTTTTCCGGCCGGGACAGTGGTTTCGCGAAACACCAGCAGCCTCATTACCGCGGCCAGCCTTTCGGAAAATTCCGCGATCAACGCGGCGCAAAACGCCCTGGCGGTCGCCGGTAAAAGCTCGGCCTCGGCGGGCGCGCCGGTCAGCACGGCTGTCGAGAAGATGGTACCACTGGCCGCCTTCGCGCGCTTCCAGCCCGGACACACCGCACTTGGGGTCAACCACCAGGGCGCTTTCGTGGCCGCCACCATTTCATTCAATCTGCCGCCAGGCAAAACTCTTAGCGACGCGACACTCGCCATCGATCACGCGGTGAACGCGATTCATTTGCCTGCCTCGATCGTCGGCAGTTTTGTTGGTACGGCCAAGACCTTTCAGGCCAATGCAGCCAGCGAGCCAATGCTGATCGCGGCGGCCCTGGCCGCCGTCTACATCGTGCTGGGCATTCTGTATGAAAGCTCGGTGCATCCGATCACCATCCTCTCCACGCTGCCCTCGGCCGGCGTTGGCGCGGTTCTGGCGCTGCTGCTGTTCGGCTACGAATTTAGCCTGATCGTGCTGATCGGCGTGATTCTGCTGATCGGCATTGTCAAGAAAAACGCCATCCTGATGATCGATTTTGCCTTGTCGGCCGAGCGGGAGCATGGACTCTCTACGCACGACGCGATTTACCAGGCCTGTTTGCTGCGCTTCCGCCCGATCATGATGACCACGTTTGCAGCCCTGCTCGGCGCGGTGCCGCTTGCATTCGATATGGGCGTGGGGGCGGAACTGCGCCGGCCTTTGGGCATATCCATCGTCGGCGGCCTGATCGTCAGCCAGGTACTCACTCTTTATACCACGCCCGTGGTTTACCTTTATCTCGACCGACTCCGACTGTGGGCGCGGGGCGGTTGGCGGCGGGCTGTCGTGGAGCAATGATGAGAAAGACAGCAACACCTTCTGTTTTGAAAAAAAGACGCAAAAGACTTTTAGTCCTTGGGCACCCGCCCCGAGACACGAAGCGCGGGAAGATCAAAAGTTTTTTGGTTCTTTTTTTCAAAAATGAACATGCTTGCCTGCTTCTCCTGGCCGGCTGCATGGTCGGCCCCGATTATCACCGGCCCGTTGCTCCGGTGCCCACCACCTTCAAGGAGCTCCCCGGCTGGAAGCTGGCTACGCCCGCGGATTCAGCGCCAAAAGGCGAATGGTGGGTGGTGTTCAACGATCCCGTGCTCACTGCGCTGGAAGAGCAGGTCGATATCGGCAACCAGACGCTGAAGGAGGACGAAGCCGCCTATCGCAGTGCCCAGGCGCTGGTGGATGAGGCGCGTGCCAATTTGTTTCCCGTGCTGAGCGCGAATGCGGGGGGCACCCGCGCAAAGAACGGTGGTGGTGGCAAGGCGGCGACCCAGTACAGCCTGGAGGGCAGCGCGAGCTGGGAGATCGATGTTTGGGGCGCGATCCGCCGCCAGGTGCAAAGCGACGTCGCCAGCGCCCAGGCAAGCGCCGCCACGCTCGCCAATGCCAGGCTTTCCGCCCAGGCCTTGCTGGCCACCGACTACATGGAGTTACGGGAGACCGACGAACTCCAGCGGGTGTTGGACACCACGGTGGTGAACGACCAGAAGTCGTTGCAAATCACCCAGAACCAGTATGTAGCCGGCACCGCCGCCCAGTCCGATGTGATTACCGCCAGAACCCAACTGGAATCGGCCCAGGCGACCGCGATCAATGTCGGCGTGGCGCGCGCGGAATATGAGCATGCGATCGCGGTTCTGATCGGCAAGCCGCCGGCGGCGCTCACCATCCCCGTGGCGTCGACTGTGCCTCCGGTGCCGGACATTCCGGGTGTCGTGCCGTCCGCTTTGCTCGAACGGCGCCCGGACGTGGCCTCCGCCGAACGCTCGATGAAGGCCGAGAATGCCCTGATCGGCGTCGCGGTTGCCGCCTACTATCCAACCGTCGATCTCTCGGCGCTGCTCGGCTATGCGGGCAATCCGCTCAACGCGCTGGTGTCGGCCGCGAACCGTGTATGGTCGCTGGGTGCCTCGGCGAGCGAGACCCTGTTCGATGGCGGTGGGCGCAGCGCCGCTGTGCGCGCCGCCAAGGCAAATTACGACGAATCGGTTGCTTCCTACCGCCAGACCGTGCTGACCGCGTTCCAGCAGGTGGAAGATGCCCTGGCCAGTCTGCGAATCTTGGCGCAAGAGGATAAGGTCGAGGTCGCGACCGTCATCGACGCACGAAGGGCCGCGCAAATCGCCCTCAACGAATATGAGGCTGGCACGCAGCCCTATACGACAGTTATCAGCGCGCAAAATACCCTGCTCGCAGCACAGCAGACCCAGATCAGCGTCGAGCAGACGCGGCTCAGCGAGGCCGTCGCGCTGATCGAGGCGCTCGGCGGCGGCTGGCGCACCGCCGACCTGCCGGACAAGGACTGGCTGCAGCGCAGAAATTCTCTGCTGCCATAAGGAAAAATGGACATGATTCTCTTTTGGCGATGCCACTATCCAAACAACATGCGCTAGACAGGGGACATGGACACCCTCGCACCCGACCTCGCATGCGCGCCCGACTTAAGGCGGGTTGGCGCCCACCCCGACCACTGGTACCCCGTTGCCTGGTCAACCGAACTCAAACCCGGCCGCGCGTTGGGCGTCCGCTTTGGGGGTGAGCCAATCGTGCTCGTGCGCCCGAAGGAGGGCGCCGTCTTCGCGCTCGAGGATCGCTGTGCCCACCGCCAGGTGCCGTTGCATGATGGTGTGGTGGAAGGCTGCGGCCTGCGCTGCTGCTATCATGGCTGGACCTATGACAGCACAGGCGCCTGCGTCGAAGTGCCCTATCTCGGCAAGTGCAAGCTGCCGAACGGCGTGCGTGCTTATCCCTGCCGCGAGGCCGCCGGCCTGATCTTCATCTTCCCCGGCTGCCCGACCCTGGCGGAAACAGTCGTGTTCCCGGCGCTCGCGGCCGCCACCGATCCGCGCTACCGCACCCGCCGCTTCGGCAGGGAGGTCGCTTGCCACTACACGTTCATGCACGAGAACCTGACGGACATGAACCATCAGTTCCTGCACCGCAAGCAGATGGGCCAGATACGGCCGAGGCATCGCGGCATGCGTATCGGCGAGACTTGGATGGAGGTGGATTATACGTTTGGCCGCACCGGCGGAAAGCAGCCTCTGGCCGAAGCCGCCATCCTCGGCCAGCGCCGACGCACCGGCCAAAACAACCACAAAGACCTGATGACGATCCGCACCGAATATCCCTACCAGAACCTGAAAATCTGGACGACGGGCGAGCAGCCGGTGATGGATCTCTGGATCGTCTATGTGCCGTTGGATCGCGCCCAGAAAACCAACCGCACTTTTGGGCTGCTCTCTATACAGCGCCCGGCCAGGCTATCTTTCCTCCTGGATGCCGCCTGGCCCGCCCTTGTCTGGTTCACCGAGCGGATTTTCACCGAGGATCGCTGGATTGTCGAGGAAGAGCAGAAAGCCTGGGACGCACAGGGCGCCGACCACAATCAGGAGGTCTTCCCGGCCATCCGTGAGCTGCGCGATCTTCTCACACGCAACGGCTTGCGCCTCGAACTCTGACACGAACCAAGAAGTCGGGTGCGATGCCAGTTTGCATTGCACCTTTCCGCCTGTGCCCTCCAAGTATCACACGCCTTCGTGTTCGATCCGCTGATAGCGCGCCCGGGTGCCGCGTTCGATGGCGGAAGCCACCAGCGTATCCAGCTTGAGCTCGTTCCCAAGAAACTCAAGCATTTGCAGGATGCGTTGGCCGTGTTCGCGGTCGGCCGCCACCACTTCACAGGCGAGCGTATAGGCAGTCTCCCGCAGGCGCGGCTCCAGCGCCTCGCGGATCAATTTGCCGGCATGGGCCAAGCCATCTTCCTCCCGCAGAAGCTGAACGCTGGCATCCGCGGCGTGCTGCAGCTGGGCGGTGGAGAAGCCTTCGAAGGCCGGCAAGGTTTGCACGAGCGTCGCCATCACGCCGATTTCGCGGTCTGTGATGCCGCCTGTTTCGGCGGCAGCCACCAGAACCATCGTACAAACAAGGGCTTCCTGGGGATCGAGTCCCGATCGCGCGAGCATAAAAAATCCTCTGGAGTATCCGTTTCGGCCGGACCGTGCCGGTAAACGCTGGGCGGATCAAGCTGGACCGGATCCTGACAAGGTGGCCCTAACCTCCATAGTAGATGGTCTCCCCCATCTCGCGCAGATGCAGGATCATCTTGTCCGGCCGGTCCTGTTCCGGCAGGCGCATGATGGAGTCCGTCACCTCGGCGATCACCGGATGGTGATCACCGAATTCCAGCACGCCGCGGAGCGTGCATTCCACCACCGCGGGCGCATCGTGCAACAGCGGCAGCCCGGTGGCGGACAGTTTGAAGCCCCAGCCGGACAGTGTTGCGCCTTCCACGAGCGCCGGCCGGGTCTGAAACGCAAAAGCCTCGGCCGCATCGTCCTTGCCGAGCATATGAAGGGCGAACCGGCAGCTATGCCGGATCGCCGCATAGATCGTGCTGTTGGGCCGCAGCGCCACCGCGATCAGCGGTGGCGCCATGGATGTTTGCGTCACCCAGTGCACGGTTGCGGCGACCGGTATGCCCTGCGCATCCACCGATGTCAGGACATAAACCCCATAAGGGATCATCCTGAGCGCAAACCTTTTCGTCCGCTCATCCATGCTGGGGGAGTCTCACAGGCCGTCGAACAGGGCGGTCGAGATATAGCGTTCGGCGAAAGAGGGGATGATGGTAACGATCCGCTTGCCTTCCATCTCCGGGCGGGCCGCCACCTTCAGTGTCGCCACCAGGGCAGCGCCGGAGGAGATGCCGCCCGGGATCCCCTCGGTCCGGGCTAGGCGGCGGGCCGCGGCAAAGCTTTCCTCGTTGCCGACCTGGATGATCTCGTCGATCAACCCGGTTTCGAGCACCGCAGGCACGAAGCCGGCGCCGATGCCTTGCAGCGGATGCGGGCCGGGGGCGCCGCCCGACAAAACATGGCTGGCTTCAGGTTCCACGGCAACCATCCGTAGTGCCGGGTTGCGCTGTTTCAGCACCTGGGCGCAGCCGGTGAGCGTACCGCCGGTGCCAATGCCGCTCACCATCACGTCCACCTGCCCCGCGGTGTCGTGCCAGATCTCCTCCGCGGTGGTGTTGCGGTGGATTTCAGGGTTGGCCCCGTTGGCGAACTGGTTGGGGCTGACGGCGCCCGGATGGATATGCAGCAGCTCCTCCGCGCGGGCGATTGCCGCTTTCATGCCGCCTGCCTTTGGCGTCAGCTCGAGCTCGGCCCCGAAGAGGGCGAGCATCTTGCGGCGCTCGATCGACACGCTTTCCGGCATGGTGAGGATCAGACGGTAGCCGCGGCTGGCGCACATGAAGGCGAGGCCAATGCCCGTATTGCCGGAAGTGGGCTCGATGATCAGCGTCTCCGGGCCGATCTTGCCGGCCGCCTCGAGCGCCAGGATCATATTTACCCCGATTCGGTCCTTGACCGACGAGGTCGGGTTAAAAAACTCTAGTTTCAGGCAGATATCGGCCCTGATGCCGTCCTGCTCGGTAATCCGGGGGATGCGGACCAGCGGCGTGTTGCCGATGGTTTCCGCGATGCTCTGGTAGATCCGGCCACGGAGTGGCCTGTCGAAGCGCAACGCCGGGTGTGGCGCAGGGGCATGGGCATCCACTTTCTGGTGCATCCTTTTTAGGTCTGGACGGTTGTGCTGGCGATAACAGGATGGTTTCGCCAAACTGCGCTTCATGTCCAGGCGGCATTTCGACGTTACCCCCGATCTGATGCTGCGTGCCTATCGGGCGGGCTTGTTCCCCATGGCGGAGACCCGCCGTGGCGACCGTCTGTATTGGCTGGACCCCGAATTGCGCGGCATCCTGCCGCTCGACGGCTTCCATTTGTCGCGCAGGTTGCGCCGGACGGTGTTCTCCGGCGCCTTCACGGTGGAGTCGGACCGGGAGTTCGCCCGGGTGATCGCAAATTGCGCGGCGCCGGCAGAGGGGCGGGAGGATACCTGGATCAACCGCGACATCGAGCGTCTGTTCACCGCACTGCACATGCTGGGCCATGCTCACAGCATCGAGGTGCGCCAGGATGGCATGCTGGTCGGTGGCCTGTATGGCGTGGTGCTTGGCGGCGCTTTTTTCGGCGAGAGCATGTTCAGCGTGGTGCGCGATGCCAGCAAGGTGGCGCTGGTACACCTGGTGGCCCGCCTGCGCCTGGGCGGCTTTACCTTGCTCGACACCCAGTTCGTTACCGCGCACCTCACCCAATTCGGCGCCTGCGAAGTGCCACGTGACACCTACAAAACGCTTCTGGAGCAAGCCGCGCGTCTGCAAGCCACCTGGCTCGCGGATACGGAGCATGATCGGATCATGACCGAAATCGAAGCTTTGCGTCCTCACTCAGCCGAACCATAACAGCCGTCAGGGTGGAGTTCAGCCCATTATCGCAACGATCAGCGAACGTTTCGCCTGACCGTCGACGTCACCGTTCCGCGGCAGCAACACTGCGACCGCATCCTCACACCGATCCAATCAATTGGATTCCTTGAACTTTATGTAAGGTGCGGCGCCGCCGGCGGCCGTGCAACTGCCCAGGTGCAGATTATTCGTCTCTCCGGTGGTGCCCTCATCGGATTCGCAGGCCGGAGCAGCGGTCGATCCGACTTTCAAGGCAATTTCGACGGTGACCGATGAGCCCTTGTTAAAATTGGCCTGCGATCCGCCGCCATCGCCCACAATATTGAATTCCGAGCCGGCCCAGGCCTTCGCCAGGTCCACAACGCTGTCCTTGCCGGTCACGCTGTAGGCTTCGTTTGCCGTCGAAAGTACGACGGTATCGAGGCGCCCCGCGACCGCAGTCGCATGAATTTTCAAGCTATGCAGGCTGGTGATCGCAATAGTCGGCGCGGTGACCGCATTACTGTTGGTGTAACAGCTGCCTTGATAATCCAACCATCCACCACTCGCCGGACAATGATTGCCATAGTTGATCAGCCAATATTGCATGAACACGGCATTTTCGCTGCTCGAATAGATGAACTGCTGCCAGGTGAGGCAATTCGCCGGATCGGACGAGCCTTTGCAGCCCGCCGTGCTCATGAAATTCGAGTTCAGCTGAAGCGAGTAGGTATTCGGCGCGCCGCCATAGCCGGTTTCGCTCTTTACGCCGGTTACAGTCGGGAACGATCCGATTGCCCATTCCGTCACAGTCGAGGTGACTGCCGCATAGTCGTTGCCATTACCGACCGTGCGGCTGTGGCGGCTGCCGTTGCGCGGCAGGTAGGGCCGTTTCGGGGCCGCAACGCACTTTACCTTGGCCCATGACGGCACGGGGTATTGGGCCGCGAAACAGCCTTCGCTCGGCACGGGTGTGGCCTCGATCGCGGCCCGCCAGGCCTCCCGAGCGCGCGCTTCGGCGGCTGACGGGGCAGTGGAAGCGGCAGCTGCCGAGGCGAGCAGAGCGCTCTGAAGGCCGAACATCGCGATGGCGGTGACAGAATGCTTGGTCATGAGGCGCGCGCCGGTCGAAGATATCACGTGTTAATTCCTTCGGAGGTTGGGAGCCGCCATGGCCGTCACCGACCCATAAAAGCTTCGAAATTCGGATCTTTCTGTGGCAGACTTGACGATCGCGGATGGCTCGTCAACGAATACGTTTTGGCGCGGCAATTTTCTGGCAGGGCGCAACGGCGCCAAATTGCTACAAGATCGATGAGCAGAAAAGCATGTTCTTTTCAAAAGAAAAGAGCCGAAACACTTTGATTTTTCCAGGGGTTCACCATAGCCGGCCATGGCCGCGATCGATCCGCGGGCGTGAGAGACAAAAATCTCTTGGTTCTTTTCTTCAGAGAAGAGCGCCTTGGTGACTTATCTTACCCAATCCGGTCCAGTGCCCGATAGTACCAGGCGCCCAGAACGGTCAGCGGCACGCGAAATGTCCGCCCCCCCGGAAACGGCAGATACGGCAATCCCGCAAAAGCCGCGAACCGCGCCGTCTCCCCAGCCACCGCCTCGCCCAGCAACCGCCCGAGAAGATGCGTGGTCGTCACCCCGTGCCCGCTATCGCCATGCGAAAACAACACCCGTTCGGAAATCCGCCCGACATGCGGAATACGCGGTAGCGTCAATGCAAAATTGCCGCTCCAGGTATAATCGATCCTGACACCCTTGAGCGATGGAAAGGTTTTCTCGAGGCAAGGGCGGATTTTTGCCTCGATGCTCGCCGGGTCGGCGCCGCCGTACACCGTGCCGCCGCCATACAGTAAGCGGTGATCAGGCGTGCGGCGGAAATAATCCAGGATATAATTGGCATCCTCGATGCAGTAATTCGCGGGCAGCAGCGCCTCCAATCGCGCCGGATCGAGGGGTTCGGTCGCCACAACCTGTGAACTCACGGGCATGATCTTGGAGCCGATCTCCCTGTCGAGCAGCGGCGCCAGATAGGCATTGCCGCAGATCAGCACATGCTTCGCCCGAACGAGGCCGCCATCCGTGCCGACGCAGGGCGAGGCGCCGCAGTCCACCGACACCACACGGCTATCCTCGTGGATCACCCCGCCCAGCGATTCCAGCGCCGCCGCCTCGCCCAGCACCAGATTAAGCGGATGCATGTGCCCGCCCAGCGGATCGTATAACCCGCCGACATAACGCTCGCTGGCCACGATCTGCGCGAGCCCCGCGCGATCCACCATCTCCATCGCAGCATGGCCGTGGCGCGCCCAGACCTTGCGCTCATGCTCCAGAAACCGCATCTGCCGGCCGGTCAGCGCCGTCATCATCCCGCCCGCCACCAGCGCGCAGTCAATCCCGTATTTTGCCACCCGCGTGCGAATGATGTCGCCGCCCTCGAGTGCCATCCGGCCCAGCGCTTCCCCCGCCGCCGCCCCGTAGCGTTTTTCGATAACATCGAGGCCACGGCTGTAGCCATTCACGATCTGGCCGCCATTCCGCCCGGAGGCGCCCCAGCCGACCCGCGCCGCTTCCAGCACCACGACACGGTAGCCGCGCTCAGCCAGTTCCAGCCCTGCGGAAATGCCGGTGAAACCGGCGCCGACGATGCAAACATCTGCTGCTTCCTCGCCCACAAGGCGTGGTCGTGCCGGCGCGGCATTGGCGGTCGCCGCGTAGTAACTCGGCGCGTGCTCTATCATTAGAACGAATCCCTGAGAGCGGAAGGAAGAATTCTTGTTTTGAAAAAAAGGACCAAAAAACTTTTTTTCTTTAGACCGAGGCTAGGTAGGCGTCGTATTCCACATCGGTGACGCGTCGACGGAATTCGGCTTGTTCCTGGCGTTTGCAGGCGGAAAACAGATCCTGATACTTCTCCCCGAGATATTCGCCGAGCACTTCGCTGGCATCAAACGCGTCGATCGCGTCGTCCCAGTTGATCGGCAAGATGGCGTGGCCGTCACGCTCTTCGCCACGCACCGGCTCACCAGGATCGATCTCTCCGCGCAGGCCGTGCAGGCCGCCGGCGAGAATCCCGGCAATCGCGAGATACGGATTGCAGTCGGCACCGGCTACACGGTGCTCCACCCGGGTCGCTTTGCCCGCGGTGATCACCCTTATCGAGGCGGTGCGGTTGTCCAAGCCCCAGGTCAGATTGGTCGGCGCATGGTTGGCCGGTGTCAGGCGGCGGAATGAATTCGCGTGCGGCGCCAGCAACAGCATCGCATCCGGCATGGTGGCCAGCATGCCGCCCACCACATGCTTCAGCTTGTCGCTCGGCGCGCCGTTTGCCTCGGCCATGATATTGCGGCCGCTCTCATCCAAGATCGACATATGCAGATGCATGCCGCTGCCAGCCAGATCGCCGTAGGGCTTGGCCATGAAGGTGGCATCCAAACCGTGCTGGCGCGCGACACCTTTTACGATCCGCTTCAGCAGAAAGGCATGATCGGCTGCCGCCAGAGGATCGCTGACATGTTTCAGATTCACCTCATACTGGCCAGGCCCATTCTCGCGCACCACCGTATCGGCCGGCAGGTTCTGGTGCTCGCAGGCATGAAAGATATCCGCTAGCAGCGGCTCGAAACTATGCAACTCGGCGATCGACAGAACCTGCGTTTGCCAGCCCTGCCAACGGCCCTCATTGGAGCTTGGCGGGGACACCGGATCGCGCGTAGTGCGTCGGCGGTCGATCAGATAAAACTCCAATTCCGCCGCCATCACCGGCGTAAGCTTTGCATCCTTGTAAAAATTTGCCACGCGCGCGAGCACCTGGCGCGGATCGGCGTAGAATGGCGTGCCATCCTGCTCCTGCATGCTTAACAAGAGCTGCGTGGTCGGGCGCGTCAGCCACGTTACCGGGAGCAGGGTATTCGCCACCGGCATGCAGATGCCGTCCGGGTCGCCGGTGCCCACGGCAAGCCCCGCCTCCGGCACATCGCAGCCCCACACATCCAGCGCATACACCGATCGCGGCAGCGCCACGCCCTTGCTCATCACTTCCGGGATGCGCTCGGCCGGAACCCATTTGCCACGGGCGATGCCGTTCACATCGACGACGAAAGCTTCCAGAACCGAAGGGGTATTGGCGGGGCGCGGCGTATGGGCTTGTTGATGCGGGGATACAAAATCCAAAATCATGTGCTCCATGGTCGTGGAAAGTCAGGAAAGAGGCACTTTTTTTTTGAAAAAAAGAAGCAAAAAACTTTTAGTCTTTAGAGCGCAACGCATTGCTAGGCGTGTTGCAGGTTTTTGCCTCGCGCCGTGGCGCGGCTTGCCTGGTAGGCGTGCGCGGCGGTGCCGAAGGCGCGGAAAATCGCTACCGAGAGTGGATTGTCGCGAAAGGCCCATTCCGGGTGCCATTGTACGCCGAGTAGAAAGGCGTCCGTGCGGTCCAGGCGGAAGGCTTCGATCAGGCCGTCAGGCGCCACAGCTTCCACTGCCAGGCGCGGTGCAAGCCGCTCAACCCCTTGGCCATGCAGCGAATTCACCCGCGCATGCTCCATCCCGGAACACGCATGCAGCAGCCCGCCAGGCGTGAAGCTGACCACGTGCGCCGGGCCGTATTGTGCCTCAAGCGAAAGTGCCGGCTTTTCCCGGTGATCGTCATACCCCGGTTGGGCGTGCACCGCCTGGTGCAAGGTGCCGCCCAGCGCCACGTTGATCTCCTGAAAGCCGCGGCAGACGCCGAGCACGGGCACGCCGCGGGCGACCGACATCTCGATCAGCGAAAGGCTGACATGGTCGCGCGCCGGATCGGCCGGCGAATGCGGGTCTTCCAATACGGCGCCATAGCGGAATGGGGCCACATTTGATACGGCTCCGGTTAGAAATAGCCCATCAAGTAGATCAAGCATGTCCGAAAAATCGGAAGATGCCGTCCAGGCGGCGCCGGGCGCATCGATCAGCGCCGGCAGGATCACCGCGATCGCGCCGGCCCCGCCGGTGATCGCATCGAGATATTTCTGCTGCACGGCATGCGCACTGTGCTTCCCGCCAGTCTGCACATCCGCGACGACGCCGATCACGGGCTTCATGCTGTGGTCTCCATGCAGTGCAGCATAGCTGGCCATCCGCGCGCCTGCCACCCTGTCATGCCCCAGGCGGCCCTGGCCCGGATACGGGCGTCCTGCCATAACAAGCGGGTCCCATGTCGTCGGCGAGTACAGAGATGAACGGTGCAGATACGATTCGTGCGTTGCGGGAGCGCGATGCGCGCCACCATTTACATCCCTTCACCGATATGGCGGCGCTGAATGCCGAAGGCACGCGCATCATCACCCGTGCCCAAGGCGTATGGCTGCACGATGTCGAGGGCCGGGATTTTCTCGATGCTTTTTCAGGGCTTTGGAACGTAGCCGTGGGATACGGCCGGCGCGAGATCGCCGATGCGGTTTACGCGCAGATGCTGGAGCTGCCGTATTACAATAATTTTTTCAAATCCTCGAATATTCCCACCATTGAACTCGCGGAACTGCTCGCGGAACTCGCCCCCGGCTTCAGCCGAACCTTCTTCACCAATTCGGGGAGCGAAGGCAACGACACCGTCATCCGCATGGTGCGCCATTACTGGGCGCGGCGCGGCAAGCCAGAAAAAACCCACTTCATCGCCCGCCACAACGGCTATCACGGCAGCACGATCGGCGGTGCCAGCCTGGGCGGCATGGCGCCGATGCACCGCCAAGGCGGTCTGCCGATCCCCGGCATCGTGCATGTCCCGCAACCTTGGTGGTGGGGCGAGGGCGGGCAGATGAGCCCAGGCGAATTCGGCCTCTGGGCTGCGCGCCAGGTGGCCGAAGCGATCGACCGCCTGGGCGCCGAGCATGTCGGCGCCTTCATCGGCGAGCCGGTGCAGGGCGCCGGCGGCGTGATCGTCCCGCCCGACACTTACTGGCCCGAGGTAGAGCGCATCTGCCGGGCGCGTGACGTGCTGATCGTGAGCGACGAAGTCATTTGCGGCTTCGGCCGCCTCGGCACCTGGTTTGGCTGCCAGCATTTTGGGGTGACGCCGGATCTGATGACCATCGCCAAGGGCCTCACCTCGGGATATCTGCCGATGGGCGGCGTGATGGTCTCGGATGCCATGGCGGACGTTCTGTCAGCCGGCGGCGACTTCAATCACGGGTACACGACCAGTGGGCACCCGGCCTGCGCCGCCGCCGCGATCGCCAATCTCGGCATCATGCGGCGCGAAAACCTGGTGGAGCGGGTTCGCGGCGAGATCGGGCCCTATCTGGCCGCGCGCTGGATGGCACTGGCCGATCATCCGCTGGTGGGCGAGGCGCGGATCGTCGGGCTGATCGGGGCACTTGAACTGACGCCGGACAAGGCCTTGCGCGCAAGATTCCCGAAACCCGGCGAAACCGGCACGTTCTGTCGCGATGCCGCCTATCGCGAAGGCCTGATTTTACGGGCGACCGGCGACTGCATGTTGATTGCGCCGCCCTTCGTTCTGAGCGAGCAGGAGGCCAACTTGCTCGTCGAGCGCACGCGCCGCGCGCTCGACGCAGCATTTGAACATTGCAAGCATGGTCTTGTCTGAGAAAACCGTGATTTTCTCTACTTGATCTTCAACGCCACTTCGTTCCGGCGCAAAAATGGCGCGGTAAACGGCGGGTCGTACGAGAGATAGATCGGCGCCCCCTCGGTCGTTTTGCCCGCCTGCGAAAGCGCCATGCGCAGGATGGATGTTTCCTGCTCACGTGCGGCCTGTGTCGCCAGCCCGGAGAACCGAATGACCCCCATCGTTGTGGCTGGAAGGCTCACAATATGCACTTTGGGGTCGGTCGGCGTCGGCACACCGGCCTCCACCACCGAATGTGGCAGAAAGAATCGCATCGTCTGTGCCGCGCCGGACATTTCCACCGGCACTGTCATCGCGATCATCTCCGAGGTTTGCGCCACGGGCGCGGTCATCGCGATCTCCGTCTGTTTTACGTTGGCGCCGGTGATGTAACGGAAGAGGCGTTCGAAGGCGGCCCCGTCATTGGGTCCGATGATCGCCGTTTCGGCGGCCGTGCGCGCATCGTACTGGCGGATTTCGATAGCGGGGGCCAAGGATTGCAGCACGTGATAGGATGGCTGCTCGTAGCCGCCGCGCACCCCGAACACAGACAGGGCGGACTCGCCCAACGTCGTCAGATAATACCAGAGCCTTGACATTTTGCTCCCCCGTTAAAAGTTGGCCGGCGCCGAAGCTCGTGTACTTGCCACCTTCGACCCGACATAACGCGCGGAGCCCTAGTCGTCAGCCACCGGATAAACGAGTACTCTTCAAAAAGTGACGACCGAGAGCCTGCCCCCGTATGCAAACTGCGCTGCTTCACCGACTAGCCCCACTGCTCCACCGGATTGCGCCGGAGCGGCGCGTGGTCCTTGTGCAGTTCATCCGCTTCGCGATCATTGGCACGCTTGGTTTCGTGTGGGACACGATCATCGTCTACGCCCTCGCGCCGCGGATTGGCGTGTACACCGCTGGGGTCGTGTCCTATTTCCTCGTCGCCTCGATTAACTGGCTGCTGAACCGCGTATGGACATACGCCCATGTTTCGCATGGCGTACGGCATCGCCAGCTGATGATGTTCCTGGCGGCGAACTCGGTAGGGCTGGTTTTGAACCGCGGCACCTATTCCCTGCTGGTGCATTTCGTGCCGCTTTGCCGAATCTATCTGGTGATCCCGGTCGCGGCCGGCGGCATCGCCGGCATGTTCATCAACTTCTTTCTCAGCCGAAGACTAGTATTCAAATGAATAGGCCTCCAAGGGTTCGATGTTACCGGCCTTGGCAAGTATCCTACCGCCAGAACCGAAACAATAGTCTTTTGGTTCTTTTGGTAAAACAAAGAACACGCTTACTTCGCTGCCGTCTGCACAGGATAAGTCTGTTCCCAACCGCCGCCCAGCGCCTTGTATAGTTGCACCAGATTGGCGGAAACCGTCATTGAGCTATCGGCCAGCTGCAATTGCGCCGCGAGCAGCGCCCGTTGCGCTTCCAGCACGTTCAGGAAATCCGCGAGGCCCTGCGTGTAGCGCTGGCGCGCCAAATCGAGCGCCAGACGGTCCTGGTCGGCGGCGGCTGTAAGTGCATCGAGCCGCCGCTGCTCTGCGCCATAGGCAGTCAGCGCATTATCCACATCGTGCCAGGCCTGTAGAACGGTCTGCTGGTAATTCAGCGCCGCTTCCTGCTGTTCCACCTTGCGGAGTTCCAGGGTCGCCCGCAGACGCCCACCCTCGAAAATCGGCAGATCGACGGAAGGGCCCAGCCCGTATTGCCGTGCGCCCCAATTGCCGAGATCCTTGAACTTCAGAGCCTGTAATCCGACGCTGCCATCCAGCGTGATCTGCGGATAAAACGCCGCCACGGCCACGCCGATATCGGCCGTCGCGGCATGCAACTGCGCCTCCGCCCCGCGTATATCCGGCCGGCGGCGCGCGAGTTCCGAAGGCACCCCAATCGGCACGCGTGGCGGCACCGCCGGCACAGTGTGCGGCGTGATCAACTCGGCTTCCAGTGCGCCAGGTGCCTCGCCAAGCAGAAAGCTCAGCGCATTGATGCTCTGCGCCTGCTGCTGCTCCAGCGGGGGTATTTGCGCCAGCGTGGTTTGCAACTGGGCGGCCGCGTTGGCCACATCCAGCTCGGTTGTCAGCCCCCCACGGAAGCGCTCCTGCGTCAGGGCGAGGCTCTCCGTCTCGGTCGCACTATTCTGCCGGGTGATCGCCAACTGGGTCTGGATGCCGCGCAGCTGCAGATAGTCGCGCGCCACCTCCGCCAGCACGGAAACCAATGCGTTGCGCCGCGCATCGGCGGAGGCCTCGACCGAGGCATCCGCGCTCTCAACCTCCCGCCTGACCCGCCCCCAGAGATCGAGCTCCCAGGACGCATCGAAACCGTATTGCCACAGATTGAACGGCGGCAATCGGCTGCCGCCCGCGACCGAGGTGGGAATGCCCCCGCCGCGCCCCGATGTCCCGCCCGCGCTCGACCCCGCGCTTGCAAAACTGCTTGCCGATCCGCTGCTTCCCTGGCTGAACAGCCCAAGCACGCCTTTCTGGCTGACCTGCTCCCGCGTGTACGAACCATCGGCCTGCAGCTTTGGAAACTGGTCGGCCCCGGTGATTTGCCTTTGCGACCGGCTTTCGACCAGGCGGATCGTGGCGAGCCGCACGCCCAGATTCGCCGCAGCCACGCGATCCTCCAGCGAGGTCAGCTCCTCGTCGTGAAAGATGCACCACCAATGCGGGTCGGCAGGCTCGGAGACAGGGGTACTCACGCGCGGTACCGGCGCGCCGCCGCCCCGATGGCTGCCCTCGCCCCAGGATGGCGGGGACCACATGGCTTTCTCCTGCCAGTCCGGTCCGACTGTGCAGCCTGCCGCCAGCAGAGCCACGAGGGCGGCAAACCCGCTCCGCCGCCCCTGAACCTGGGTGGCGGTATGGCGTGCTCGGTAAATGCTGGGCACTCGTAAGCTCCTGGGCGGAAACCAGACACGAAGACTGAACGCGCCCGCATGCGTGCATGGCTGACCGATCGGTTCGGTCATTATTGACAAGCTAGACGCTTTGCCCTGATCGTCAACGGATTTGCGAGGAAGCTTACCCCTTTGGCGAATGGCCGGAGTGCACCGGGCAGATCAATGGCCCAACCGAAGGAACTCGCGGGCGAGGCCTGCAAACACGGCCAGATCCTGGAAGGGGCAGCTTCCGTGTTTGCCCGCGATGGTTACGAGGGCGCCAGCATGTCGCGCATCGCCGCGGAGGCCGGTGTTTCCAAGGGCACCCTCTATAACTACTTCGACAGCAAGGCGGAGCTGTTCACCGCCTATGTGCACCGGGATTGCGCGCGCTGGATCTCGGTGATGATGGATGAACTCGATCCGCGCGCGGCACCTGCCGAGACCCTGTCGCGCATCGGCCTCGGCATGTTCAGGATGCTGCTGTCGGAACCCGCCTTGACGATGTATCGGATGGTGATCGCGGAGGCCGAAAAATTCCCCGATTTGGCAGAAACCTTTTACCAGGCCGGTCCTGCGCGCGCGGTCGCCAATGTCGCCGCCTATCTAAGGCACGCCGCGTCGGACGGATACTTGCAGGTGGAAGATCCGGAATTCGCCGCCGAGCAATTCTTCGCGCTGATGCAAACGCATCTCTGCATGAAGCGCCGGCTGCGCCTCATCCCGATGCCCAGCCAGACGGAAATCCAAAATGTCGTGTTCGCCGCAGTAGAAATGTTCCTGCTGAGATATGGTGATAAAAAAAGGCAAGTACTGCTCCCGTTCCCCGCCACACCAGCGTAGGGTAGGCTTAACCCGACCTTCGCAACGCTCCCCCTGAGCGTCTTAACCCGTGCGACCCGTTTCAACCGAGCGCGTCGTCCATCTGTCCCGCCCTCTCCGCGGAGTCCTTGAGCAGACCTGCCACATCCTCCGCCGGCACCGGGTGCGCGTAGTGGAAACCCTGGGCGAAATGGCAGCCCATCTTGGCCAGCCGTTCCGCGATTTCGGCGTTCTCCACGCCGTCCGCGACCATGTCGATGCCGAGTCCGTGGCCGAGCCAGATCATCGCCAGCACGCAGGATTCAGCCCGGCCATCTATCAGCATCTCGGAAATGAAACTCTTGCCGATCTTGATGGTGTCGAATGGCAGCTCGCGAAGGTGAAAGAAATTCGAGTAGCCGCTGCCGAAATTGTCGAGCCCCGCGCGCGCGCCGTGCTCGTGCAGCACGTCGATCAGCTCGCGCACCAGGCTGCGGTCCCGTGTCAGTGCGGTCTCCGTCACTTCCACATCGAGCCGGCTCAGATCCATGCGCCGTTGCCAGTCACCCGGCTGGTTCTTCACGAAGCTGATCAGCTCGCGCAATTGCCCGGCGGAGGCATTGATGGCGAACCGGCACCAGTCCGGCCACGCCACTAGGTCCAGCGCCACGCGGCGCAGCAGGGCCATGCTGAGATAGCCGGACAAGCCAAGTTCCTCCGCCAAAGGAATGAACACGTCCGGTTCCAAGATCCCGAGCTTGGGGTGCTGCCAGCGCGCCAGCACCTCGAACTTCGCGATCGTGCCGGATGGCAGGGCCACGATCGGTTGATACCAGGGGATGATCTGTCCGCCTTCGATCGCGTGGCAGAGCTCGTCGCGTATCTGGCTGCGGCGCTTCAACTGCTCGGATTGCTCGTGGCCGCACAACCGCCAGGCGGCGCCGCCCGCGGATTTCGCCGTCTGCAGGGCCAGCCTTGCCGCCCGCAGCAGCGAATCCGCCGAGACGCCATGCTCCGGCGCGCGTGCCACGCCGATACTCACTGACATGTCGAGCAGGATGCCGCCGGCTGGGTAGGGCTCCGACATTCTGCGGAGTATCTGGGCGGCGGTGTCGCCGAGGCGCTTCAACTCGTCGGTCTTGTCGACCACCAGGGCAAACTCGTCGCCGTCCAGCCGCCCGACATGCTCGCGCTGGCCGGCGATGGTGCGCAGCCGGTCGGCAACCGCGCGCAACAGATCGTCGCCGGTCGAATCGCCATAGGTGGTATTGATTTCGTTGAACCGGTCGATGTCCACCACGATCAGAGCCGCCGGACGCTCGCCACCGATCATGCCGGACAGGATTTCCACAAAAATGGGGCGGCTGGGCAGGCCGGTGAGGGCATCCCGACGGGTCGCCCGGAACAATTCAAGCTGGCGTTGTGCCTGCTCCAAGCTGTCGTCGGACAGTTGCGATTTTGTCGCCCGATAAAGCCGATGTATCAGCAGGGCGGAGACCGGGATCCAGTACAGACCGAGCAAGGCTAGCCAGGCGAGGGCGAAAGAGACAATGGATTCGTGCTGGACGATACCCGCCACCGCCGCGGATGCCACCACCAGGCACAGGATGAGAATAACCGTCCTGCTACCGCCGCTTCTCGGCGAGGCCAATTTTTGCCCCTCCAAATCCTGTCGCCAGCTGATCTTCTGCGTCTGAATATGCATTTCCGGCTTTGATTGCCCACTCCAAAAGGACGACGAACAGCTCCCTGGTTCCCACCGGTAGGATTGCCGCGTGACGATTAACCACAAAGTAGTAACTCACCACGTTTTGCAAGATAATTCTAAAAAATCGATAAAAATACTCGCAAACGGATATGTCGGGGACGAGTCACTCGCTCAAACCGGCGAAGTCTATGCGCCGGCCAGGGCACGCACGTAACGTCCTGGCGCATCCTCGAGGGGGGGCAATCCACCATCGCCTGGAGACCGTGCGGGGACATGCTCTGACGCTTTCGCGGTCACCCAGCGGTTCCAATCGCTCCACCACGAGCCGGCCAGTTCTGTGGCTCCATCCAGCCAATCCTGCGGTGAAGGGGGGAGGGCTTCGTTCACCCAGTGGTTGTATTTGCCACCCTCCGGCGGGTTCACAACGCCCGCAATATGGCCGGAGGCCGCCAACACGAAGCGCTTCTCGCCGCCAAGCAGCTGCGTTCCCCGATAGGTGGACCGCCAAGGTGCGATGTGATCCTCCCGCGTCGAGAGGAAATACGCCGGTACCTCGATCCCGCCGAGATCGAGCGCCTCGCCGTCCAGGGTGATGCCGCCAGGCTTCACCAGCTGGTTCTCCTGATACATGTGGCGCAGGTAGAAACTGTGCATGCGGGCCGGCATGCGGGTGGCGTCGGAATTCCAGTAGAGCAGGTCGAACGGGAACGGGTCGTTGCCCAACAGGTAGTTGTTCACCACGAACGACCAAATCAGGTCGTTGGCGCGCAGCATGTTGAAGGTGGCGGCCATATCGCTACCCTCCAGATATCCATGCTCCTGCATGCGCTCCTCCAGCGCCTTCAGCTGCTCCTCGTCGATGAACACGCCGAGCTCGCCGGCATCCTCGAAATCGAGGAGCGTCACGAAGAAAGTCGCCGATTTGATATTGTCGATGCCCCGCTTGGCCATCCAGGCGAGCGTGCAGGCGAGTAGGGTGCCGCCCAGGCAGTAGCCGATCGCGTTCACCTGGCGCTCGCCCGTCGCCGCCTCGATCGCCTCGAGGGCCGCGAAGATGCCTTTGTGCATATAGTCCTCGAACCCGGCATCACCCAGCGTCTCGTCCGGGTTAACCCAGGAGACCATGAACACCGTGTGGCCCTGGCTCACCGCGTAGCGCACAAAACTGTTCTTCGGCCGCAGGTCGAGGATATAGAATTTGTTGATCCAGGGCGGGATGATCAGCAGCGGCCGCCGCAACGCCGTTTTTGTGCTTGGCGCATACTGGATCAGCTGCATCAACTCGTTCTGGTAGATCACCTTGCCCGGTGAGACCGCGATATTCTCGCCGAGACGGAACGCTGTCGGATCGGTCATTCGGATGCTGAGCTTTCCACGCCCACGTTCCAGGTCGGTCAGCAGGTTGTTCAGCCCACGCAAAAGATTTTCGCCGCCGGTTTCCGCGGTGCGGCGAAGCACTTCAGGGTTGGTGAGAACGAAATTGCTCGGGCTCATCGCATCGACGAACTGGCGCGCATAAAAATCGACTTTTTTGGCCGTCTTGGGATCCAGCCCGTCCACATGGCCGACCACGTCGTGCACGTAGCGCGCAGAAAGCAGATAGCTTTGTTTAATGAAATCGAACACCTCGCTCTGCTGCCAGGCCGCGTCCTTGAACCGCTTATCCTTGGGATCGTCGGCGATCACCGGATCGGTCTCGATGCCCATCAGCCGGCGGGTCGTATTTTGCCAAAGGGTCACGTAATCCTGCCAGAACCCGATCTGCGCCTGCACCAGCCGTGCCGGGTTCTGCATCAGCCGGGCGGTCATCTCCAGGAAGGCACGCCCGATATTCAGCGGATCGGCACTCGGGATCGTTTTCGACTGGCGGTCTAGCCAGTCGCCGACGATCCGTTGCGAGCGTTCGGCGATATCGGCCATCGAACGGCCGATCACCTCTGGGTCTGCGAGTCTGAAATCCGCCATCTTCGAGTCGATCTTCGAGTCGGGCTTCACGTCGGGCGCCTTGTCCGTGTCCGGTATGCGGTTTTTGGGCATTTCCTACTGTATCCTTTCCGGCGCAGGCTGGTCCGGATAGACCAGCGCTTTGGCCGGAGGCTGCGGCTTGATGCCTGGTTGTTGTGCGAAGGGTAGAAGCGGGGCCGCGCCCATACAAGCCGCTGGCTGGCGTCGGGAAAGGCTCTGCGTAGCGTTGGCGGTATGCTTGGCCCAAGCCGGGTGTTCGGACCCGCTCAGCAAGCCGGTCGATCTCTTTCACGGACTTGAAGGCGGCGAAATCGCGGCCGAGCGTCCGCCACCGCCGGGCGCCGGCCAGCCCTACCCGCATATCGGCACCGTGCCCGCAAAGCCCGTTCTGCCCACCCCGGTGTTCCGCACGACGCTGCAGCGGGAACTAGCCGCCGAGCGCGACCAGAAGGAGCTGCTGGCTGCCGACCTGCCGCAGGAAAGAGTGCCCCCGCCGCCATCCGCCTCGCTGCCCCGTCCGGCTGAAACCCAGGCGCCAGCCGCCCAAACACCGCAAGGCGACCCGGCCGCTGGATCCGGCGCCTCGAACGCGGGCGCCTCGAACGCCACCATCTCGGCCGCGGATGCGCCGCCACCGGCGAAATCGCCCGCGCCGGCCGCTCCCCCGGTTGCGCCGCAGGACGCGCAATTGCAGATCGTGGGCGAGCCGGAGGAGTATGCCAACCTGCCGCTTGTGCCGGATGGGCCGCCCTTGCCTGCACCACTGGCCGACGTGCCGGCCGCGACGGCGCCTGCCATCCGCAGCCTGCCGCGGCCTGTCGCCTTGCCCTCCGGCAAGCCAGTCTACTTCGCCGACGGCTCGGCCATCCTCACCGCCTCGCAGAACGAAACACTCGACGATATCAAGGGCCGCCGCGGCAACAAGGTGATCGACATCATCGGCCTAGGCGAAGCAGCGTCCGATACGCCGCTGGGCCAGGAAGCCGCGATCGACCTCGCCCTGCGTCGCGCCCGCGCGATCGCGGCTGCATTCGCAGCCAGGCATGTGCCGCAAACCGCGATGCGGATCTCCGCCCGTCCCTATGGCCGTGGCGCGCTTGTGCGCTTGTTGCCGTAGCGACGTCTCCCCAGGTCTCGCCCTCAATGCTAGTGTCCCAATTCCGAAATTCGTTGGATTGAACGACGGTCGGAATCGGGACACCAGCTCTTGATTGTCAGTAGCCTGCTTGTCCCCTCCGCCCGCCGTAAAGAACGGAGAAGTTCGGGGGCAGGACACTGTGGGGCCCTCTATGCTACGAGGTACCCCATGCTACGAGGCCCTATGAGCGAAGAATTCCACCGTATCCGCCGCCTGCCGCCCTATGTTTTTGCGGAGGTGAATGCCGCAAAAGCCCGCGCCCGCGCTGAGCAGCAGGACATCATCGATCTCGGCATGGGCAATCCGGACAGCCCAACCCCGCCCCATATCGTGGCCAAGCTCGTGGAAACCGTGGCGGACCCACGCACCCACCGCTACTCCACCAGCAAGGGCATCCCAGGCCTGCGCCGCGCGCTCGCCGGCTATTACCGCCGCCGCTTCGACGTGAGCCTCGACCCCGAAACCGAGATCATCGCGACCCTTGGCTCCAAGGAGGGCCTCGCCAATCTCGCGAGCGCGATCACGAGCCCCGGCGACACTATTCTGGTGCCTAACCCCTCCTACCCGATCCACCAGTTCGGCTTCATCATCGCCGGCGCCTCGGTGCGCAGCATCCCGGCCCATCCCGGCGAGGCGATGCTGCGCGCTCTGGAAAACGGCGTGCGCCACTCGGTGCCCAAGCCCACCGCGCTAATCGTGAATTTTCCGTCCAACCCCACCGCCTGCCTGGCCGACCTCGATTTCTACCGTGAGCTCGTTGCCTTCGCCCGCCGGCACGAGGTTTGGATCCTCTCCGACCTCGCCTATGCAGAGATATATTTCGGCGACGATCCGCCGCCCTCGATCCTGCAGATCCCGGGCGCGCGCGACATTGCGGTGGAATTCACCTCGATGTCTAAAACCTACTCCATGCCCGGTTGGCGGATCGGCTTCGCCGCCGGCAACCAGCGCCTGGTCTCTGCCCTCGCGCGGATGAAATCCTATCTCGATTACGGAGCTTTCACGCCGATCCAGGTCGCTGCCGTCGCCGCCCTCAACGGTCCGCAGGACTGCGTGCAGCAGATGCGCGACCTTTACCGGGAACGCCGCGACGTGCTGATCAAGGGCCTCGAACAGGCCGGCTGGCCGGTGCCGAGCCCCGAAGGTTCGATGTTTGCATGGGCCCCCATCCCCGCGAAATTCGCACATCTCGGCAGCGTGGAGTTCGCCAAGCTCCTGCTTTCCCGCGCGCAGGTGGCGGTGGCCCCGGGGCTTGGCTTTGGCGAGCATGGCGATGGCCATGTGCGCATCGGCCTGGTCGAGAATACCCAGCGGCTCCGCCAGGCGATCCGCAACATCCGCAGCTTTCTGCAGGCCGACAGCAACATCGCGGCGCCGGTGCTGGAAACGGCGCCGTGACCTTGCGTGCGCTGTCGGTGGGTGTCGCCGGACTTGGCACGGTCGGCGGCGGCGTGCTGCGCCTGCTGCGGGAGAACGCCGAGGTGATCGCCGCCCGCGCCGGAAGGCCGATTGCGGTGACGGCGGTTTCGGCCCGCGACCGCACGCGCGACCGGGGCGAGGATTTTTCCGCCTTTCGCTGGTACGACGATCCGATGGGGCTGGCGGCTGACCCCTCTGTCGATGTCGTGGTGGAGGTGATCGGCGGATCGGACCAGCCGGCTTTGGGGCTGGTGATGGCCTGCCTGCGGGCGGGGCGTCCGGTGGTTACGGCCAACAAGGCCTTGCTCGCGCTGCATGGCGCGGAGCTCGCGGCAGAGTCCGAGGCAGGCGGCGCCGTGCTCGCCTTCGAAGCTGCGGTCGCCGGCGGTATCCCCGTGATCAAGGTGTTGCGCGAGAGCCTGGCCGGCAACCGCATCCGCCGCGTGGCCGGCATCCTGAACGGAACCTGCAACTATATTCTGACGGTGATGCGCGAGCGCGGCCGGGAATTTGCCGATGTGCTCGCCGATGCCCAAAAACTTGGTTACGCCGAAGCCGATCCTTCCTTCGATGTGGACGGCATTGATGCTGCGCACAAACTGACGATCCTGGCGGCCATCGCGTTCGGCCGGCCGGTGCGCTTCGCCGATATGCATATCGAGGGAATACGCGGCGTCTCCGCGCTCGACCAATCCTTCGCGCGTGAACTGGGCTATCGCATCAAACTGCTCGGTATCGCCCGCCAGACCGAGGCGGGGATCGAAAGCCGCGTGCACCCATGCCTCATTCCCGAAACAACGCCGCTCGCGCGGGTCGACGGCGTGTATAACGCGGTGGTCATCGAAGCCGATTTCGCCGGCCGCGTGATGCTGGAGGGACGTGGCGCCGGTGCCGGCCCCACGGCTTCGTCCGTGGTATCCGACCTGATCGATATCGCGCGCGGCCGAGCCACGCCGGTATGGGGCGCTGATCGAAGCCATTTGTCCGAGGCGCCTTCGGTGCCGATCACGGTGCATACGGGTGCATATTACTTGCGCCTGATGGTAGTCGACCGGCCGGGCGTAATCGCGGATGTGACTTGCGCCTTGCGCGATGCCGGTGTTTCGCTCGAAAGCATGCTGCAACACGGCCGATCGCCAGGCGAGACCGTCCCGATCGTGCTGGTGACCCACGACACACGCGAATCCCAGATTCGTGCTGCGCTCGATCGCATAGAGCGGCTCGACAGCGTTTTGGAAAGACCCGCTTTGTTACGAATTGAACACGGTTGAAGTATGCATTTTCCGCAGGGATCAGGTGCTATGGTGCCGAGTTGCGTGGTTTGCCCACAGGGGTGTGAAATGTCCGCGACGCAATCTTGAGTCACGTTGCTAAATTAAATCGTCAATTTTTCTTGACGGCTTGGGCAAGTCTCCGGATTATCCCGCTTTATATCGCGGGGTCGACTGGCTGCCACCCGCCGGAAAGAAAAACGCCGGGGAGCAAACATGCGGCAAGCGTCTGAACCGGCTTCAACCGGACGGCACAGCCCAGATATCATGGCGGCTAGCATGGGGGCGCCGCTCGCTCGGGTTGTCTACCGCAGCCGCGCCGTGAGGCCGATGATGGCGCCCGATCTGTTTGAACTCACTGAAGCATCGCAGCTGCGCAATGGCCGCGAGGGCATCACCGGCCTGATGCTGTATGACAACAACCAGTTCTTCCAATGGCTGGAAGGGCCGCTCGACCGTGTCGACCGGCTGATGGACTCCATTCGCGCCGACCGGCGCCATACTAGCGTCGAAGTGCTGAACAAGCAGGACGCAGATATGCGCACCTTTGCCGAATGGAGCATGAAGCTCGCCGCACCAGGCCCGGCCTCGGCCGCCTGGAAGGCCGACGTGATCGAGCCGCCGCCCGAAATCGTGGAAGGTTTGCGGGCGCGGCCCGATGCGGCGCCGGCCCTGCTTGTCAAGCTCGTATCGGTGACCGCGAAAATGGTGGAGAGCGTGCCCCTCGATACGGTCGCCGAAATGCCGTTCAATCAGAAGGCGGCCAGTGTTCTGAAAAATATTTTCATTTCCGCCGTGGTGCCGCAATTGTCGCGGGCACATGCCGCGCCGCATGCCTCACGTCTCCCCTCCGCCAGCACGCGCGCCGGAGAACTGGCCGAACTGCTGGTGGCTGCCGACCAGGCGTCGGCGCTCGATCTGATCGAGGAGATCCAGGCCGATGGGGCCGCCATCGGCCTGCTGGCCGCCACCTTGTTCGAACCCGCCGCGCGCAGCCTTGGCGATCTCTGGAGCGAGGATTTTTGTAGCGAACTCGACGTGACGATCGGCCTTTGCCGGCTTCAGGCGGCGGTGCGTCTGCTGACCGCCGGTTGTGCCCCAAGGCGGCCGAGCCGGGCCCGCCAGCCGATCGTGCTGATCGCCCCTGGCCCGGGCGAGCTTCACCAGTTGGGTGCCGCGCTCGACCGCACGGTGCTGGAAAACGCCGGCTGGTCGCCGCAATCCGAATATGCCAGCGACGAACACGCGCTGGACGATGTGCTCGCCGCCAAATGGTTTGATGTTCTGGATCTCACCCTCAGCCCGGCATTCCGCCGGGAGAGTATCCTGCCCAAACTCGCCGAAACCATCGCCCAGGCCCGCCTCGCCTCGCGCAATCCGGGGCTGGTCGTCGTCGTGGGTGGCCGCATGTTCAACGAGGAAAAGGCGGCCGGTCTGGCCGTTGGCGCCGATGGGTCCAACGCCTCGTCGCTCAACGTGAATCGGTCCATCCTGCGCACCATCAGTGCTACGCGGTCACCGACGCCCGAGGCAACACCAACCTAGGGGTGTGGCACCGCGCCACCTGCGCGCCCATCCGCGGGGCCCTGGAGTTTAGCTCCCACGCGGCAGCAGGTAGCTGACACCCAGCGCGATCGCAAGCAGTGCCCCAACCAGGGCCGCCACCGCGCCCCACCCGCCGGCCGACCAGGCGGCACCTGCGGCCGACCCCGCCAGGCTGGATCCCGCATAATAACTGAAGAGATAGAGCGACGAGGCTTGCGCCCGGTGGTCCGCCGCTCCGGCCGCCACCCAGGCGCTGGCGACCGAATGGGCGCCGAAGAATCCGGCCGTGAGCACGGCAACGCCGGCCACGATCAAGGCCAGCGGCGACGCCAGTGTCAGCGCGAGGCCGCCCAACATCAGGAAAATATTGCCCGCCAGCACGCGCAGATACCCGGCCCGGCGGACCAGATTGCCCATGATGGTGCTGCTGGCGACGCCGGCCAGATAGACCGAGAAAATCAGCCCGATCG